>ERZ772889.195-NODE-195-length-74131-cov-10.727132_pt1 | contig 74131 bp, 80 predicted proteins | sample MGYA00512127_ERZ772889 | MGnify/ENA primary metagenome ERZ772889 (study PRJEB29015, sample SAMEA2737689) | human gut metagenome | biome: human gut; feature: human-associated habitat; material: faeces | place: China | collected 2012 ...
TGGCAGATATGGACGCTATCCAGGCATTCCGTGACCATGCACTTAATCCGAATCACCCATGGAAGAGAGGCCACAGATCCGGCATCTGACCCTACATAATGTTCATCATACCCCATAATAACAATATAATCTACCACCAGTCCTTGTTCTCTGCGGTCATAATGGCTGGTAAAATCTTCCGGAACCGGATTATCTACTGAAAGAACAAGATTATTCTTATGACATTCAATAGAAAGTTCTCTTAAAAATTCCAGGAAATGAGGTCCCGCATCTTCACTGAGTGTCTCGAAATCCACATTTATACCATCTAGCCCAACGGTAGTTGCTGACTGAATCAGCTGCTGAATCATATTTTGTCTGGATGACAACTGTGAAAGTGTATCCGTTGTACTCACTTCTGCCGTAAAATTATCAATCAGTCCCCAAACCTTTAATCCGCGTTCATGTGCAAGTGCCACATAGTCCGCCGACGCAATATTTCCTATATTTCCTGCTGTGTCCTGAATATAATACCATGTAGGAGAAATTACATTTACACCGCTGACATTTGCAATCGTGTCCGCCAGATATGCATTTGCATCCTGACTTGTCACCTGATGCCAGCTCATATTTACTTTTCCATCCATAGTAAGATAGGTATATTCCTCTTTCTCAAATGATCTCTCAAAATCTTTTGTCTCAGCAGATGCTATCGTATCCTTCTGAACATATCCTATATAGCCATCCATTGTAGCAACCTGAGCCCAGTCTTCCAGTTCTTCCAGAAAGATCAATGTATCCCCCGTCTTCACATCTGTCAGGATCGGAGACTTGATTCCACCCTGATAGCGGATACTTGTATCTTTTTTAACTGTCGTTGTCTGCACTCCGGTAAATCTGTACTGGATTGCAACTCTGTTCGGATTTTCATATACATAGGCATCCAGGTCTGTAAATTTCTGCACGAAACCAAGACGCAGATAAACTGTTCCATCCTTCAGCCATACATCGCCTTCTCCGCTCTCTGCTGCCGGATAATACTGCAATTCAGAAGGTGTCGCATAAAGTACTTGCTGGTCAGCACTATCCCAGTAATATCTCTGATTCAGATATGTATTTACCATATCAAGTGGAAGATATATCTGATCTCCTGACATCAATGCGCGTTCTTCCATGATTTCAGTTCCCAGAACAACTGCCATTTCCCCATCTCCGGGCTGTCCATAATATTCTGTAAGATTCATTCTTTCTTTTGTAGGAATATATTTCTTAATAAAATGCATTCCCAGCCCCATAACTGCCAGCACTAAAATCAATATGCAGACAATTACGACAGGCATGTGTTGATTTCTCGTTTGTTTTTTTGCCTGATGCTTCATCTGTTTCTCCCTTTAATTTCAGATAAGATCTGTAACCATTCTGTGTTGCGCTTCTTTTTTTCTTACGTATCGTAACACTTTTTATGCTATTCTCAGTAACCTGATTATTACATATACTTTTTTATTATAACATGCTTTACTATATAATGTCTTAACTAATTATAAATTTTCAAATATTTCCTGTACAGAATCATTACCTCAGACTTTTTAATTTTGTGCAGGATTTTCCGGTCTGGTTAAGTACGAGAGGGGAAACTGCACTTGTACCGGAAAATCGCTGCAATCATCTTATGTATATAAAAGCAGGTATTTATCATCTTCTGTTTTTGGGAAGTTCCCTGATATGTTCAAAGTTCACTTTTGCAATCCTGCCTTCTTCATCTGCAGTATAATCCCTCATGTAACCACCGTCTTCTGCGATCATACAGGCTTTCGCAATACATTTCGGTGTACTGGGATTTCCATTCAGAAAAAGCCTGACACCTTGTTTCCGATAATCTTTTAATTCATCCTTCAAAGGTTTCAATGACTTTTTACTGCATTTACTGTGTGACATATTTTATTTTTTTCGGCCCTCCTTTCCTGAAATTGATTTTAGAAAACACCTGATAGGTTCAAGAAAAAATAATCCTCCGTATAATTGAATTTAATCTTATGGTGGGATTTCCACACTGCCCCAGCAAGAACGCTGTATGATATGTTGTATTACCGGCAATGATATGGAAGGAAAATGTATTGTGTAAGTTTTGCCTCTAATCTGTTCTTCAGCTATATGACGAATATTTTTTCTTATTCCTCATTATACAGAGTTCCTTTGTTTATGCAAGCCTTTTTAGCACTTTATCTAAAAATTCCCAATTAATTTCTAAATATTTTATAAATAGACAGGTTCTATTTCTTTACATTTTCTATGATTGTGGTATATAATATGTCATATTAATAAGTCATGGACTATATAGCCTGTCGTTCTGATATTTTCATATAATATAGCAGAGACAGGTGCATAAGAATAGGATGTGATCATAATGAAAATAGAAAAAATCAATGAAAATCAAATCCGCTGTACATTAACCCGAGAAGATCTCGAAAGCCATCAGGTTAATCTCAAAGAGCTGGCTTATGGTTCCGAAAAGGCAAAAAAACTTTTCCGCGATATGATGCAGCAGGCACAGATACAGTTCGGTTTTGAGGCTGATAATATTCCTCTCATGATCGAAGCAATCCCGGTCAATTTGGACAGTGTCATCCTCATCGTTACTAAAGTAGAAGATCCGGAAGAACTGGATACTCGTTTTTCCAAATTTTCACCATATAAGGATAATGCTCAGGCAGAACCACTTCAACTTGACGGAGCAGACAACATTATTGATATCTTCCAGAAAATATGTGAGGCAAAAATGAAAGGTACTACTCGCAAGCAGGCCAATCAGAAAGAAACTTCTGAGAAATCTGCTGCCTCTTCTGAAACACCGACAGTTGATCTGATCCGGTTGTTCAGCTTCTATCATTTGGATGATGTCATCGCTGCTGCACACGGTCTGAATGGATTTTTCACAGGCAAAAATACTCTTTATAAAGATTCTTCAGACGGTCGTTACCAGCTTGTCCTTCATCAGTCTGAATACTCACCAGAAGAATTCAACAAAGTTTGCAATATTCTTTCTGAATATGGATCCGGCAGAGCATTTTCCGCAGCCGGTGAAGCTCATCTGAAGGAACATGGAGAACTGATTTCTTCCAGTGCCCTTCAGCAACTTACACAGCTTTGATAAACACCATGACTTATAAAATGCAAAAAAGACTGGCCCGAAAGCCAGTCTTTTTTATGCGGTAAATCCGTGCTTATTCACCAAGGAAATCATTGATCTGCTGAACCAGAACATCTGCGTCCATTCCATGAACCATAGCTGCTTCTTCCAGAGATTCCATCTGTGAAGACGGGCATCCAAGGCAGTGCATACCAGCTCTCATGAGAATTGGTGCAATATTAGGATCTAAAGTAATTAACTGGCCAATCAGCATGTCTTTTGTAACTTTTGCCATTGTAAATTGCCTCCTTTAATATGGAATTCTTAAAATTCCCGACTATGATTTATTATAATATAAAAGTTAGAAGCGGTCAACCAAAAATATCAATTTTTTTGCTTGTTCACAATTTTATACTTGTAATCCATAAAGATATATATTAGAATAACGATATAGAACCTGTAAGGGTACTAACGAGAATAAAGGAGGATACTATAATGGCATATGTAATTTCTGACGAATGTGTAAGCTGTGGAACATGCGCAGCTGAATGTCCAGCTGAAGCAATTTCTGAAGGTGCAGAGCATTTCGAAATCGATGCTGATGCTTGCCTTGACTGTGGAACATGCGCTGATGCCTGTCCTACAGAAGCTATTCACCCAGCTGAATAATTTCATTCATATCAACCAAAAAGCTGCAGCGTCTGCTGCAGCTTTTTTATATTCCGTTACTTATCCCGGCGCCTTCGTCCAGATTTTTTCTCAGCAGCAGCTGCTGCCTCTTTTCGTGCAAGCTGCTGTCTGCGTATCGCATAATCAAGCGATCTGCATCTTTCTTCATCTTCATTCTGTGCCTTCAGTTCCTGCGTGATCAGTCTTTCAAGAATCGCCTGAAATTCTAAGATCTTATCATTTTTCCCCTCGTCTTTTTGGGATATTTTTTCTTTTAAATCCCTGTCTGTTTTTACTTCAGCATGATCTATGACTTCTCCTTCCAGAAGTGTTGATGCACTTTCTCCAAATCCGGTCATAGATGCTGTTATCTGAGGGATCAGGTTCTTGATTGCCCGAAGCTGCAATCCTCTTTTCTTCAGTTCTTTAATATTCAAAAAAAGTTGAATATCATATCCGGTGTAATAACGGTGTCCCAATTCGTTTCTGTGAATCTGTAGTTCCAGTTCCTCTTCCCAGTATCGCAGGACATATGACTTGACTCCAGTCATTTCCACCGCCTGTCTGACTGTATATCGTGTCTCCATCATGCACCTCCTTATGAACTTCATTACATTTTATTATAAAAAGTAACCCTTACGAATTCAACAAAAAACGTTCGACAAAAAAGCAGGCATCCACCTCAGAACTATGTTTATTCTTCGGTAGATACCTGCTTTCTGCTTTTTTATTATTTCTTCATGTTTACAAACTGTGTATATCTTGGCAGCCATACCAGTTCAATCGTTCCGATTGGACCATTTCTTTGTTTGGCAATGATTACTTCTGCAATATCTTTCTTCTCTGTATCTTTGTGATAATAATCATCGCGATACAAAAACATAACGACATCGGCATCCTGCTCAATCGCACCAGACTCTCGAAGATCCGAAAGCATCGGTCTGTGATCCGGTCTCTGTTCAACCGCACGACTAAGCTGCGACAGTGCAATGACCGGTACACTCAGTTCCCTGGCAAGTGCCTTAAGCGAACGAGAGATATCAGAAATTTCCTGCTGACGTGAATCACTTTTGCCACTGCCACTCATCAACTGAAGATAGTCGATCATAATGATTCCAAGATTATGTTCCAGTTTATATTTTCGACATTTGGATCGCATTTCCGCAATACTGATTCCCGGTGTATCATCAATGATCAGGTTGGAACGTCCAATGATATCCGCTCCTTCCACCAGCTTTGTCCAGTCCTCATCTTTCAGATTGCCGGTACGCATATTCTGTGAATCGACATGCGACTCCATCGCCAGAAGTCGGTTTACAAGCTGTTCCTTTGACATTTCCAGACTGAATATCGCAACCGTAACATCTTTACGAAATGCCATATACTGTGCAATGTTCAGAACAAATGCAGTTTTACCCATAGAAGGACGTGCCGCGATCAAAACCAGATCTGACGGATGCATACCTGACGTCTTGTAATCCAGATCGATAAATCCTGTCGGAATACCGGTTACACTGCCTTTCAGTTTGGATGCCTTCTCAATGTTGTTGATTGCATTCAACACAACCTGCTGAATCGGTACATAATCCCCGCCAATACTTCTCTGCAGAATATTAAACAGTTTCTTTTCCGACTCTTCAAGAATCATCTCTGTACTTTCTTTTTCCAGATAACAGGTATTTGCAACATCTTCTGTCGCTTTGATGAGGCGACGCAAAAGTGCTTTTTCACTTACAATGTTGGCATAATACTTCACATTGGCAGAAGTAGGAACTGCTTCAATAAGCTCTCGTACATATTCCATACTGCTGATATCCGGAGGAAGATCTTTTTCTTTCAGTCGATTCTGCAGAGTGATCAGATCAACCGGCTTCCCTTCATTACAAAGCTCTACCATTGCATCAAAAATAATGCCATACTGATTCTGATAAAAGTCATCACTTGTCAGGATTTCCGATGCAATCAGAATCGCATCTCTGTCAAGGAGCATGGCGCCGATGACAGACTGCTCTGCCTCAATACTGTGAGGCGGTATTCTTTTTATCAGCGCTTCTTCCATAGCAGATTCTCCTTACTTATGCTTCTTTGATCCATACTTTCAGACTTCCGGTTACTTTAGGATGCAATTTCACCGGAACCTGTGTCACACCGAGATTTCTGATCGGACTTGGCAGTTGAAGTTTCTTTTTATCAATATCCAGCCCAAGCTGAACTTTGGCTGCTTCTGAAATTTCTTTGGAAGATACAGATCCGAAAGTTCTTCCGCCTTCTCCTACTTTCAGTGTCAGAATGATTTCTTTTGTTTCAAGATCTTTTGCAAATGCCTGTGCTGACTCAAGATTTTCCTGTGCAACTTTTTCTGCATTGGCTTTCTGAAGTTTCAGGTCATTCAGATTCTTCGGAGTAGCCTCTACTCCCAGTTTTTTCGGAAGAATCATATTTCTTGCATATCCGTCACTTACATTTACAATGGCGCCTTTTTTTCCAAGTGCCTTTACGTCTTCTAATAAAATTACTTTCATTTCTTGCCTTTTTCCTCCTGATACAACTCATCTATAATTTCTTTCAGCATATCCTGTACTTCGTCAATCGGACGTTTTACCTGTGCGCCGGCAATATTAATATGTCCGCCACCGCCAAGTTTTTCCATCATTACCTGTACATTAACTTCATCAATTGCACGGGCACTGACATAAACTTCTTTATTATATGTGGTCAGTACAAATGATGCTTTTACACCGGCAATATTCAAAAGTTCATTTGCCGCCTGTGCACCGACAACTGTCGGACTTTCCAGTCCCTCACTCGGACATTTTGCAATAGCAAAGCATCCTCTGTAGATTTCTGCTGTTCGAACAGCTTCCGCTCTTGCTTTATAAGAATCAATATTATCACGAAGCATCTTACGCACTCTGGTCATATCCGCACCGGAACGACGCAGGAATGCGGCGGCCTCAAATGTACGCACACCGGCCCGTGTAATGAAGTTGTTTGTATCTATCATAATACCGGCATAAATGCAATCTGCCTCAATATTACGAAGTCTAAGATCATCCGAGAAATACTGCAGGATCTCAGCTACCATTTCACATGTTGAAGATGCATATGGTTCTACATAGGATAATACCGCGTTCTGGATCACTTCGTTGCCTCTTCGGTGATGGTCGAGAACCACGATTGTCTTTGTCATGTACAAAAGTTCTTCGCACTCTGTATAGCTTGGCTTATTTGTATCAACAACAACCACTACCGTATTGTCATCTACCAGTTCCATTGCCTGGTTCCGGTCAATGAACATAGATGGTTCATAGTCCGGATTATTTATATATCCAGCCATAAGCGGACGTATGGATGTAGATGGGTCATTTACAACAATGTGTACCGGTTTGCCAAGTGTCTTACCTGCACGATAAATACCAATAGCCGCGCCCAGAGCATCAACATCTGTGATCTTATGCCCCATAACAACAACACGTTCTTTAGTGCTCATGAACTCTTTCAGCGCCTGTGCTTTGACACGGGCTTTGACACGGGTAGTCTTTTCCATCTGCTGGGCCTTACCACCATAATAAGTAATGCTGTCACCGTTTTTGATAACAACCTGATCTCCGCCACGTCCAAGTGCCATTTCAATGGCAATACGTGAATACTCATAGTTCTGAAGATAAGTTGCAGCATTCAGACCGATACCAATACTTAAAGTCACTGTCATTTCGTTACCGATATTAACAGTTTTTACTTCATCAAGGATATGGAATTTCTGCTCCTTCAACGTTTCCAGCGAACTCTGCCTCATGATCAGAAAATATTTATCTTTTTCCAGTTTTCGAACCAGGCCATCATAATTGGAAAAATATTTCGTGATCTTACGGTCGATCAGAGCAATCAGAAGCGATCTTCTGACATCTTCTACACTTTCCAGTGCTTCTTCATAATTATCCAGATATGCAAGAGCAACAACAAGTTTATTGTCTTCATTCGCCTGGATATATTCCTTTAACTCAGTCTCATCGTACAGATACATTGCAATAAGACTCGTTGTTTTCGGAATATCCATCAGCAGTTTGGACGGTGCAACAGACTCTCCCAGAAAAACTTTCTGCATAGAGATACGATAAATGCGGTCCCCAAACTGGGTACTGACTTCTGTGATATCTTTTCCATCATGTCCCGGAAGTTTGTTCGCTGTAATATCCGGAAAGATCGTACTGACATTCTTTCTGTAAAACGGATCTTTTCCCGTCAGCTGAGAAAACATTCTGTTTGACCAGATCATTCTCCCTTGCATATCCATCACTGCATATGGAAGTGCCAGTTCTTCGAGTACTTTCTTTTCCAGAAACTCATACTGGCTGGCAAAAGCAATCAGATCATTAAACATCAATGGTCTGTGATAAAACAGAAGTGTAATCGCTGCCACAAGATAAAGGACGTTTCCCATCGTGACAACCACACCTGCTTTGATGTTAATCACATATACCAGAATGTTCAATACAATCAGCAGAACGGACAAATACAGTGGCCAGCGGGCTAAATGCTTCAGATGGCCTTTTAATTTTAATTTTCCACTCATAACACTCTTTACCATTCTTTTTCTTAGTTATTTAAACGCTGCCTTTTATTATACCAGATATCCATGAATTATGCCAGATATTTCCCACAAACTAAAAAAAGAGCTACGTCCGGAAAGCATATTCTGCAATCCGGACACAGCTCCCAAACTTCAATAAGCTATATCGATCAGATTAGTCCTGAACATATGGCATCATGGAAAGATGACGTGCTCTCTTAACAGCAACAGTCAGAGCTCTCTGATGTTTTGCACAGTTTCCTGTGATTCTTCTTGGAAGGATTTTACCTCTTTCAGAAACATATTTTCTGAGTTTTGCTACATCCTTGTAATCGATTTCATTATTTTCTTTACCGCAGAATACACAAACTTTTTTTCTTCTGCGTCCGCCTCTTCTCTTCATCGGAGAATCTGGTCTCTCGCCTCTATTGTAAGCCATGATTGTTTCCTCCTATCTTATTCGTCTCATCTGTCTTGATCAGATGTTCTAGTTGAACGGCAGCTCCTCATCAATTCCATCTGGAATATTCATGAAGCCGTCGGCGCTTGCTGCGCTCGGACTCGGCATAGACGGTGCAGGTGCTGCTTCTGTTCTCGGATGAGATGCTGCATAGCTGTCGCTTGATGCTTTGCTCTCAGCAAACTCCTGATCCTCAACAACAACCTCTGTCGTATAAACCTTCTGTCCCTCACGGTTCGTATAACTTCCTGTCTGGATACGTCCCGTAACTGCAATTTTCAGTCCCTGTCTGAAATACTTTTCCGCAAACTCTGCTGTACGTCCGAAAGAAACACAGTTGATAAAATCTGCACTTGCCTCTCCGTCACGACGGAATCTGCGGTCAACTGCCAGTGTATATCTGGCGATTGCCAGGGCATTTTCTCCTGCGGAATATCTTACCTCAGGATCTCTTGTCAAGCGTCCCATTAATATTACTTTGTTCATCGTTCTACCTCTCTTATGATCTCAGATTTCACTTAACTGAACAGGTTCTTAATGGTGTTTTCGAAAATCCGCTGCAAAAATTATGCCTCTTTCTTGACAACCAGGTATCTTAATACATTGTCCATGATGCGGACATGTCTCTCGATCTCCGCTGGGCACTGAGAATCTGCTTCAAACTGAATAAAATAGTAGAAGCCTTCATGCATTTTCTGAATCTCGTAAGCTAATTTCTTCTTACCCCATTCTTCAACGTCTGTGATAACGCCATTGTAACGAGTGATGTATCCTTTAGCTTTCTCAACTACTGCATCACGTACTTCGTCTTCAACTTTTGCGCTAACAACTAATGCTAACTCGTACTTGTTCATGCTTGTCTTACCTCCTTATGGTCTGTTGGCCCTTTGCCTGTCAAAGAGCAAGGATATTTTATATATCACGATTTTTGATTCTAACATACTTTTTTCAGGCTGTAAAGCATTATTTTTCCTTTTTTTGAAGATTTTTTGTGTTTTTCTCCACCATCTTCCGCGGTACCATGATCTGGTGTCCACAGCCCATACATTTCAGGCGAAAATCTGCACCTACTCTTAAGATTTCCCATTCTTTGCTGCCGCATGGATGACCCTTCTTCAATGTAACAATATCTCCAACTTCATAAACAACTGCTGCCATATATAAACTCCTTATTTACCTGCTTCATTTCTGCTTTAGAACCTTTTTCAGCACACTATTTTTTTACTTTTATCTGGGAAAACACCTGTCCGATAGGCTCCTTGATCAAAAGATCTGCATACCGATCTCTTGGTGTCGGGGACTTGTTGATCACTACCAGATGTTCTCCGGAAAAGTAATCGATCAATCCTGCCGCAGGATAAACTGCCAGGGACGTCCCTCCTATAATAAGAACCTGCGCCTGGGAAATGGCACGCACAGACTCATTGATGGTGCGGTCATTCAGTCCTTCTTCATAAAGAACCACATCCGGCTTGATAATTCCACCGCAGGAACACCTTGGAACCCCTTCCGCTGCTTTCATATATTTAAAGTCATAGGATTTCCCACATCTCATACAGTAATTCCGGTATACACTTCCGTGAAGCTCCAGTACATGTTTACTGCCTGCCATCTGATGCAGATTATCAATATTCTGGGTGATAACTGCTTTCAGCTTTCCGGCTTCTTCCAGCTCTGCCAGCTTCAGATGAGCTGCATTCGGCTTCGCTGTATCGCATAGCATCTTGTCCTGATAAAAACGATAAAATTCCTCAGGATGACCCATGAAAAAGGTATGACTTAAAATAGTTTCCGGCGGATAATCATACTTCTGATTATAAAGTCCGTCCTGGCTTCGAAAATCCGGGATCCCGCTCTCCGTAGAAACTCCTGCTCCTCCGAAAAATACAATATTATCGTACTGGTCGATCAGCTCCTGAAGCCTTTCCACTTCCTTACTCATGTCCATTCCTCCAATCATTATACGGTACACATTTTTCAGTAATATGCTTTCCGATATCTCTCTCAAAATCCCTCTGCAGCCCTGCAGAAATTTCCCGGCCGTTTACAGGTCTGCATGCTTTTTTCAAGAAGATCCGATTCTAATTATCACCTGTCTGCTTCGTGCTGTCTGATTTCTTCACAACATCCAAAGTATCCACTCTTTTTCCCTGAACCACATAACGGGTAGACTCATTACCGGTACATGTGGAAAGGGTAACGATCTTGTCGTCTACGCCCAACTCACCTGGTGTAGTCTTAACATCAGAATAGGAGACTATTTTATTCATATAATCCACAAACTCCTGTCCAGGTCCCTTAAACAGTGTATATGTATCACTGTTTACCGCTGTGGTATACGCAGAAATAATCTCATACCGGTAAGTCTTCTCCGGGGTAAAGATCCAGAAATATTTGCTCTTATTGTAAGCAGAATCATCCTTGCTGAAATTCTTCAGCTGTCCAAACATAGTCCCGTTCTTCATATTGTGACCATATACCAGCGTATTGCAGTCACTGAAATCTGCCTTATTCTCATAATCAATGAAAATAGTTCCGGCAAAATTATAATTCTTCTCATAAGTCATATGAAGATACTGGTCATTGTCAGTTCCCTTTACCACCGGATAGCTGACACCATCAAGTGCCTCCACATAGATCCAGCCGATCACATCTGTATTAATGCTTCGAAGAGAATCAAAATCAATATCCAGCGGTGCCTTCAGAGTGGGTCCGTCTGGTCCTGCTGCTTCCTCACTTTCACTGGTACTGTCCTGATCCGGATCACGCTCTGTCACCGCCATCTGGGCAATCGCATTATACTCATCTGAGCCTTTCTTATACTCTGTATAAATGTGATAAAGATTATATGCCGCATAACAGAATACACAGATTGCAGCAATCAGTACAATTGTGAGAAATACATCACCTGCTTTTTTCTTCTTTTTTGGTTTCTTATCTTCGCTCATAGCAACCTCCTTCTACCAATATTATTTACATAATCTGAAGTTTCGCATATATAAAACTTTTAAAATCTCTCTATATTATATAGGCTATAAAATTTTCCTGCAACCTCTGTCTCAGGATTGCGGCGCGAGATCATGCAAAGCATGATTTCGTGCTCAGAGTATTATACACGTCATACCTTCAGCATCAGTAATTCCTACATTCTTCACTTATTCTTCCAGCAAATCCCTGCACTCTTTCCTCAGCTCATTTTCTTTTTTGCTGTAAAGCAAAAGTTCACAATGTTTAAAATAAGAAGGACAGCCATACTGAGAGATGAAAATACTGCATCTGTCATCTCCTGTCAGTCCGGTTTCAAACAACAGCAATTCCTGCCCTTCCCCAAAGCACTCTTCCAGAAAAGAAAAGGCTTGTTCCAGCATCTTCTTCGTTTCCTCAAGTTTCTCGTTTCGTAATCTGCAAACATTGCCAAACCTTTCGCCGATTTGTTCTATTCCTTCTGCCACATCAGAAATATGCAGCTCTTTCAACTGGAAAAAATTCTCTTCCAGAATTCTGATCTGTTCCTCTTCCCTGGCAGCTTCTTCTGCTGTCAGAAGCTCTGAACAGATTTTCGCATCTAGTGCTTTTCTTCTGGAAGCAACAAACTGTTCCATAGCTTCTACACTGTTCTTTTCCTGCAAAAAAATCTTCAGCAATTTAAGATTTTCGTATAGTTTTTCTGTCTTTTTATCTGTTTTCTGAAAGACTGAAATTCTTTCTGTCACAGCTTCAAGAAGCATTTCGGTTACAGTAAAGCGTTCTTCAAAAGATGCTTTTTTTCCCATATCGCAACAAGTCTTCAGCTGCCTGGTAGTTACATTTCCATCAAGAATTTCCTGTATCTGATAATCAGATTTATACTTCTCATACAGTCTGTAATAACCGGCAAAATCTCTTGCAATTTCCTCTTTTTGAAGGAATTCCCCAATCAGTTCCTCTCCGATTTCCACTTGCAGTTCCTCATAACTTTTCAGGATTTCGGAAAGATCCTCCCAACCTCTGGCAGTCACAAAAAACTTGCCATCTACTGTATTTTCCACCATATAAAAATTCTCTTTTTTAAGGGAAAGATAGGACAAAATTGCGCCATGTATGCCCTTTTCCCCCGCATATTCCAGCCATACATCTGTATCTGCCTGTATGGAAATCTTTCTTACACGATCCAGCGTAACAATGTCAAATTCCCGGACCGATTTGTTGTATGCAGGCGGATTGCCAGCAGCTACAATAATCCATCCCTGCGGCACCTTATGGGTTCCAAAGGTCTTGTTCTGCAAAAACTGCAGCATAGCCGGGGCCAACGTCTCTGACACGCAATTGATCTCATCTATAAAAAGGATTCCCTCCTTTTTTCCCGTTTGTTCCATGTACTCATACACAGAAGCAATAATTTCACTCATGGTGTATTCTGTTATATCAATTTCCATTCCACCGTAATTCCTGGTGACAATTTTGGGAAGTCCTACTGCACTCTGACGAGTATGATGCGTGATGGTGTAAGCCACCAAGCCCACCTTACATTCGGCTGCGACCTGCTCCATAACTGCAGTTTTCCCGATTCCCGGCGGACCGATCAGAAGGATTGGGCGCTGCCGTACCAAAGAATAGGTATAAACTCCATTCCCGTCCTTTTTCAGATAAGCAGCAAGGGTATGGATAATCTCATTTTTTGCGTCTTTGATATTCATATTTTTGTCCTTTCGCCGATAACCAGTTTATAAGCCCAGTCCGGCACAAGTCTCATATTTTCCGTCTTTTTCACAAATACAAAGGCCGTTTCATAATCCGGTTTCTGTCTCGGATAAATCCCATCTCCGTCAGTAAAGTAGATCAAAGCCTTCAGATTCTGCAATTCCCGCTTCTCCTGTTCCTTTCTGATCAGTTCAAAAACAGGCCTGAAATCGGTTCCGCCCCGTCCCTGTATGGTTATCTTCTGCATATATTCTTTCCATTCTTCCTCTGAATGGATCACCTGGTACCACTGAATACAACAGTCACATTGGACAATATATACTTTCATTTTCTTAAAAAAATTCTCCCGGGTGCTGAGGATCTGGTAAGTCTCTCCAAGGAATCTCCGGACCAGCTCTCTGGAACAGGAACCAGAGGTATCAATGGCGATCACCAATTCCTCCAGACGATTCACTTCTTTGTATTCCAACGGCTCGATCAGCGGCAGATTTCCATACTGCTCCATTCCAAAATTATAAAAAATATAATCAAAGCTATCCTCATCCAATTGGATTTCTTCCCTGGGAAAAGCAAATTTTCGGAGAAATTTCCGATAATCATATCGGCTTTTGTACAGTTCCTCCAATTCCTCTTCTTTACTTCCAGAACTTGCTCCGATCCGATGCTTCTGCCGCTCCCTTCCAAGGGTGGTATATGTAAGAATCTTTTCCCACCTGCACCGTTTTTGTTCCCTTTTCCATGGATTTACACTCCATAAAGAATGATCATCAAAGGAAAAAAGAGATTCCAGCTCTTCAATATTAAAAGGGAATTTTTCCTGTTTCAGAAGCTGATAAAGTACCTGAGCAGAGCAATTTCTGCCTTTAAAAAATTCAAAAATCTGTCTTCTTTTTTGCAGTTCTTCTGACGAATATTGCCATAAATTTTCCGGAATATTCTGCCAGATCAGAAGCTCCACAGCCAGATCACAGGCCACATTCCACAATCTTTCTTCCATCTTTTTGTCAGAAAAAGGATGCTGATAAAGACAGTGAAACAACATGTGCAGGCAGCCTCTTTTCAGCCTTTCCGGCTTCTCTGCCCAGATATAGATCAGGAATACAGGGTCTGCTATTATCCTCTCACCGTCAGTTCCAATTCCATGGATCCAGGACTGCAAAGAGTTCTCATTTTCCATGCTGTTTGGAGACATTTTTGTCTCCACAACCGCCGAAAGGGCTGCTGATGCATAAGAAAAAAATGGAAATCTTGCACAGATTTCACTCCTGCAGGTATGCAGGATTTTCATTCCCATTTCCTGGTATTGCCTTTTTTTCTTTATGAAACTGCCTGTATTTTCAGACATTTTTCTTTCTTTATTGTCCTGCATAGTTTCGCTTTCTTTCCTGCTAAAGGTTAAATTTTTTCTCTTTATATCCGTATTTCTGATCCTTTAACCTCATCAGCCACACCAGGCTCTCCAGCTTTCGATCTCTTCTGGCAGTACAGATAAAATTCTCCAGTTCTTCTGCTCCAAACCAGCCAAAACTCTCCAAGAACTCCATTTTTCCCACGTTCTCTTCCCGAATCAAAGCTTCCATAGCAGGACGGATTCTTCGCTTCAGATACTGGCCATAGGCAGTTTTTTTCTCTTCTTCGCACTCATTTGTTAAAAAAAATCCTTCCAAAGCGCAGGCAAGCCGAATCCGCTCCTGTCCTGTTGTCTGGAATTTTTCATACCGCATATCACGCTCTTCTTCCATATATAATCCCAGCTTTCTTGCAGTTTCCCTGCTTCTTATTATAATCCATCCTGCCTTTTCCCACAATCGTATTTTTCTCATTTGCCACATACGCTCTCTCCTGTTATAATAAAAATACCAAAGCGTGTTTTTGAAAAATCATTCCAGCAAGATGTGCGTCACAATTTGCGGTATATTTTGCAGCAAACCTTTTTCAAACAGGCGCTAAGAACAACAGGAGGTTTCATTAAAATGGAAAAAAAGAACTTGATCGTCGGACAATCCGGCGGACCTACTGCAGTTATCAACAGCAGCCTTTATGGTGTAGTTTCTGAGGGCATAAAACAGGAAGAAATCGGACATGTTTATGGCATGGTAAACGGTATTGAAGGATTTCTGAAGGGCACCATCCTTGACTTTGAAGAAGCACTTCCCGGGGAAAAGCTGGAATATCTTACCTACACCCCAGGCGCTTACCTGGGCTCCTGCCGCTATAAGCTTCCGGAATCTCTGGAAGATCCGGTATACCCAGAGCTTTTCCGCAAATTTGAGGAGATGAATATCGGCTGGTTTTTCTACATCGGCGGCAACGATTCCATGGATACTGTGAGCAAGCTTTCCCGCTACGCAGCCATGATTGGCAGTGACATCCGCATTATCGGAGAGCCGAAGACCATTGACAATGATCTTGTGCATACTGACCACACTCCTGGATTTGGCAGTGCTGCCAGATATGTGGCTTCCACAGTCCGTGAAATCACCCTGGATGCCAACGTTTATGAGAAAAAATCCGTGACCATCGTAGAAATCATGGGACGTCATGCCGGATGGCTCACAGCAGCCAGCGCTCTCGCCCGCAAATATACCGGCGATAACCCGCTTCTTATTTATCTTCCTGAAACAGCCTTCGATACAGAAGAATTTTTGAAAAAAACAGAAGCCTGCTTCGAAAAAAACTGTAATGTTGTTGTCTGCGTTTCCGAAGGCATTCATGATAATAAGGGAACTTTTATCTGCGAATATGACAATTCTGTAGGCACCGATACTTTTGGTCATAAAATGCTGGCAGGCTGCGGCAAATATCTGGAAAACCTGGTGCGAAGCCGACTTGGCGTGAAAGCCCGCTCCATTGAACTGAATGTAAGCCAGCGCTGCAGTGCCTCCATGCTCTCTGACACGGATCGCCAGGAGGCCATTACAGCCGGTATTTTCGGCGTTCAGGCTGCGCTGAAAGGCGAAACTGGAAAAATGGTATCTTTCATCCGTCAGGAGACCTCTAAGGGCATTTACCAGATGAGATGTGGACTTAAGGATGTCAATGAAATCTGTAATGAGGAGAAAACCGTTCCTCTTTCCTGGATCAACCAGGACGGTTCTGACGTGACAGAGGATTTCATCCATTATGCACGTCCGCTGATTCAAGGGAATGTAGAACTGCCTATGGGCGAAGACGGACTTCCGGTCTGCGTATACAGAAAATAACCCCGCTGTTCTGAGTTCAGATCCTGCTGAGAATCTCCCTATATGGTATCATGATTTAAACAGGGCGAAACATATTCTACATGTTTTTCTTGTGGCTCACGAAAAAGAAAAGAACTCCTTTCTCTATAAGATCAGTTAGCACCCAGGCTCAAAATACCTGATCTTACAGAACAAAGGAGTTCTTACTTTTTTTTATTTTTCACACAATCAGCAAAAATCCATGATTTCTTCTGCCTTATTCTTGATCATTTCCAAACATCTTATGATCTTCTTCCAGTTTCTCCTGAACCTGGCTGTCATAAATTTTCTCTTCTTTCTCCTCATCCCTTGACTTGGGCAGGATCAGGTTCAGACAGACTGCTATGAGCGTTGCCAGCACAACCGGAGATTTTCCGAAAATGGTAGTCACCCATGCAGGAAGTGTGGCAAGTGCTGCATTTGCCTGGGAAACGCCCACACCAAGTGCTGCAGCCAGACCTACAATGGAGGAATTACGGTAATCCATCTCTGCAGAAGCCACCAGCTTCATACCCGTCATAGCAATAGATGCAAATACGGAAACTGTGGCACCACCCAATACGCACTGGGGAATCGTGGTCAGAAGTGCTGAAAATTTCGGCACAAATCCGGCAATTCCAAGGAACGCAGCTGCCAGCCCCAGAACCCAGCGGTTGATAACCTTGGTCGTGGTAACAATACCAACGTTCTGGCTGTATGTTGCAGTTGGAAGTCCTCCAAACAGGGCTCCAAGAATATTGGTAATACCATAAGCTACAATACCCCCCTGCAGCTCTGAGTCCTTGGGAGTCCGGTTCATAGCACCGATAGTAGTTGCAGAGTAGTCACCAATTGCCTGAATTGAGTTAATTGCAAAAAGCAGTCCGATGGCTACACATGCAGAAATCTCAAAATGCACTCCGAAATGCAACGGCTGCGGTACCTGGAACACACTTGCCTTTCCCACGCTTGAAAGATCCACCATCCCGAATGGAATGGATACCACATATCCGGCCAGCATACCAATCAGAATAGAAGAAAGCTTCCAGATTCCTTTTCCAAAGTGATTCAGGACTGTTACCACTGCAAGGGTAAAGAAAGCCACCAGCCAGTTCTGCCAGGAGCCATAATCCGGATTAGAGGTTCCACCAGCCATATAGTTGATCGCAGTGGGATACAGGGAAAGTCCGATGGTAAATACCACTGTTCCTGTGATCAGAGGCGGGAAAAATACCCTAATCTTTTTTACCATAATTCCCATGATAACGGCAACAACACCGCCTACAATCTGGGCTCCCAAAATAGTATCAATTCCGTACCCATCCGCAATGGCCTGCATACTTGGTACGTATGCGAAGCTGACACCCATAATGATGGGAAGTCCTGAACCAATCCTGTACTTCTTCCCAATGGGAAAAAGCTGGAGCAAGGTAGACAACGCAGCAACTACCAGAGCTGCCTGAATAAGAATGACCTGATCCTTATTCTCAAGCCCTGCTGCGCCTGCCACAATAATGGCAGGGGTGACACATCCCACGATCATTGCAACAACATGCTGCAACGCAAGAGGAAGGGCTTCCTGTATCCGCGGGATACCATCCGTTTCAAAAATACTGCCTCTCTTCATAATATTTTCCTGCTTTCTTTTGTTTTATACAGTATACCAAATAAGGCGTACAAAAACAATTAGGTTAGCTCAAAATATTTGGATATAATATTCACAAAAAAGTCATCCTTTTTTTGTAAACATTTATCTGTTTCGTTTTTTTATCTTATGCCAGTTCTTTTTTCATGGTTAAAATATTCTGTCCGTCAACATATTCATAAGAAAGCTCATCCATGGTTTTCTTCACCAGGAAAATTCCAAGTCCGCCAATTTCTCTGTCTTCAATGTCCAGTGTAATGTCCGGATCTTTGTTTTCCAGTGGATTATAAGGGATTCCCTGGTCTATGAAAATCAATGTGATTTTCGGCGGATTATCTTCCATTTCAATTTGTATTGTGGCATTTCCGCTGCCCTTCCCATAAGCATAATAAGCAATATTTCCAAATATCTCATCTATGGCAACATCCAGCTGCATCTGAACCTTCAACGGACATTCCTTGTCTTCCAGCACTTCATTTACAAATTCCGTAACTTTATCCACATTCTCTATCTTTGCTTCCACTGTAATACTTTTCAAATTTCACAGCTCCTTTCCCATACGCTACCAAGGCTTCTGTTGCCATCCCGCCTGGTAACCATACCTTTTTTCCTGCACTATGTAAAAAAGAATCCTGCACAAAATACAGAATTCCTTTATTAAATGCGCGCTGAACCGGTTTCTCACATGGTAAGTTCTCTGACCACTCCTAAAACCTGCCAGACCTGCAGCGCGTGTCACTCTATTGTTAAAATATCCGTAAACCCTGTAATCTCAAAGACTTCCTTTACAACATCTCCCACATGGATCAGTTTCATACTTCCTTTTTTATTCATAACCTTCTGCAATTTCAAAAGCACACGCAGACCAGCAGATGAAATGTACTCAAGATCTGCAAAGTCAAGCACCAGTTCCTGTGTATCTGCCAGTTCCTTCTCTGCAAAAACATCCAATTCAGGAGCTGTGGTTGTGTCCAGTCTTCCTGACAGCATTACAGTATCTTTTGTTCCTTCATTTTTCTTTTCAATCTTCAGGCTCATATTCTTCTCCTTTTAAATCGGATTATTTTCACAGCTTTTCTCTTATGTCTATCAATTACTCTGATAAAACATTCTTCGTAAGGTTTTCACCGTATTTTATGGGTTTATTATACAAAGAATCAATATTTTGTGTCAAGTTTTATCAAGGATTTTTATCACGCCAATAACTCAAATGTATGATAAAGATCCATTCTCCCAAATCCCCAGTCCCGATTGGGATACTGCATCCGTTCTTCACGCTCCGCCCCTCGTGTAATATAATTTTTCACGCTCGAGCCGGTAAAATAGGGTTGATTCCCACGTATCACCGCCCATTCGAACAAAAGTGCAGCCGCACCGGCAGTCTGAGCGGCAGAAAGGCTGGTGCCGGAGGCATTTCCGTAAAGACCGTTTAACAGGGGTACCCGGATCTGGACACCTGGGGCTGCTACCTGTGGAACTACATTTCCATCTGGCATAAAGCCTCTGCTTGCCTGGACATACAGGCTGTTGTCACGATACTGGTAAGCAGTCACGGTAATACTCTCCAGTGAATCTCCAGGTGCCGTCACTGTATTATAAGGCGATGGTTCCAGAAAATAGGTTTCCTCCGAAATCAGCCCCTGAACCGGCAGCCACATATGAAATCCTACATTCTGCCCATCTCTTCCTCTAACAAAAATACGCCAGATTCCAGGTACCGGCTGGATAAATTGAAAATATACCAGCGTATATCCGGTCTGCCTCTCAATAGAAACATAATTTACCTTCACCCTTGTTTCCACAAAGACAAAAGATAATTCCTGCGTCACCGCCCCCAGTGAAGCGCTGATATCCAGAATTTCCCCTGTAGGAGACTGCAAAGAAAGATTATAAATTTCTGGCGGCTCGCCCCAGAATTCCATGGTAAATCCTGGCTCCTTGTTTCCAACGCGAAGCTCCGCCAATGCCTGGTTTTCTCTCTCTGTAAGGCGGCCTGCGTAATGATGTCTTGCCGCTCCCTCATTTCCAGCTGCAACAGAAACTGAGATCAGCGAATACTGGGAAATATAATCCACATAAAGACTCAGTGGATTTTTCCCGATATGTGCTCCCTGGCTGCTGCCAATTCCAAGGCACAGAGAAAGAGGTATTCTTCTGTCATTCGCAATTCGCACTGCAAAATCCATTCCCATCATAATGTCATTTTCCTGGAAAAGCTCCGCTTCTGCAGGGAAAAGATAGAACTCCCGGAGATATTTTTTCGCAGGCTTCACTTTCACAATGATCAGTATGGCTTCTGGTGCGGCTCCAGAAAAATTCTCCTCAGGAAAATAATTTCCAGCCGCAATAGCAGCCATTCTGGTTCCATGGCCATCCGTATCCACAGAGGGCACAATTTCCAGAGGATTTCCGGAAGCCAGTGCCTGATCAATATCCTTTTTCCAGAAGACACGACCATAAGGCACTTCTTTCCCATCTCCCTCTAAGGTCTGGTCCCAGATGCAAAGGATTCTGCTGCCCATTTCGTTCTGAAAAACCGGATTCCGATAGTCAATTCCGGAATTCACAACCGCAACAGCTGTTCCGCTTCCTTTCAGCTGAAGGTAGGGATGTTCCTGAAGCCGGGTAATTCCGGAAGCACTAAGGCCTCCAAGATCCATATGCGTATAACATTTTGGAATAGAACTGTAGGAATACGTATTGATATTCCACCTTCCAATTTCTGTCAAGGGTGCATAAACTACCCCGTAAATCCCGTTTATTTTCTGAAAACTAAAACCTGGGACATCGCCCAGGTCTTCCTGAAAATCGTCCATATATTTTACAATAAAATCCGCATACATCTCGTTCTGTGCCGGTGAAACTGACTCCTGCATACTCAAATTGCCCGCGTCTTTATTTCCCATAACTGCCCCTTAAAGCTTTTTCATTTAAGAGTATGCTTTATTTTTCATTTCAATGACTTAAAGCCTGTTTGAAAAATCATTCCTGCAATCTGCACGCCCCACTTTGCGGTATATTTCACCCGAATTCGGTTGTCGTAGCCCGCTACGACGCCCTCATCCGGGCAAAATCTCCCACAAATTGTGACGCACATCTTGCAGAAAGCCTTTTTCAAACACGCTCTAGAGCGTGTTTCCTCTGTACCAGCAGCACAATTCCTGCAAAAAATGTAAAGACCGAAATAAACTGCGACGTAGAAAGTACTCCCACACTTCCTCTTGCCAGATCTCCGCGAAAAAACTCTAGCACAAATCTTCCTGCACTATAAAAAATCAGATATGCCGCCGCTGTCTCTCCATCTTTTTTCTGGCTTCTCAAAATCAGGAGCAGCAAACCATAATGAAGAAAGTCAAGAATACTGGAATAAATCTGCGTAGGAACCAGCGCCACCCCATTTGGTGCAAAAGCAGACGTATGAAACGTAATAGAAAAAGCACCTGACGTTTCTTTTCCGTAACAGCATCCTGCCAGCAGACACCCAATTCTTCCAAATCCCTGTGCAAGCGCTACAGAAGGCATTAACGTATCAAAAAATTTCAGAAAATTCAGTTTTTTTACCCTGCAATATACATACGCCGTGAAAATTCCACCAACAATTCCACCAAATACCACAAAGCCATCGGTCAGAGTAGCACTCAGAAACCCAGGATTTTCCAGGATACTTTTCCATTCTGTAATCCAATACAGGATCTTGGCGCCCAGGAATCCTCCCACTACGCACCATACCACCAGATAAAAAACGTGTTCATATGGCAGTTTCCGCTTTTTTGCCCTGTATTCTCCGGTAAAATAAGCTGACAGAATTCCAATGGCGATCATCAGTCCGTACCCATAGATCGTAAATGGACCAATCCGCAGAAGTTCATTTTTCATAAATTATTCTCTCCACTCAAAACCATTTTTTCCAGAACCTTAAAAGTTCCTTGTTTGCATGATCATTTTTAGGACTTTCCATACTCTTATCCGGATCACATTCCCCGCAGATATCCACCTGCAGGATTTTTCCATTCTCTTTTTCAAAATGAGAGCACAATGCCAGAAGTACTTTCAACATCTCTTCCAAAGTCATATCTCCTTGGCTCCAGGTAGTGGCTGCCTCCTCCGGACAGAGCACATCCTTATCAATGGAAATATACAGCGGTATATTGGCAGGAATTTCCAAGCTTCTGATCAGTTCTTCCTCAGAACCTTTTTTCTCAGCCATATACTGCCTTGCCTCAGCCAGCCTCTCCCTGGACAAAAAATGCACTCTGTCCTTAAAGGGTTCTTCCACCTGCCCGTACGCTTCCTCATCCGGCCCGATCAGCCAGACCTCCTGAAGCTTTTGTACCTCTTCCAATGCACTTGCAATCCACCCCCCACAGGACAAAAGCCCTCCGAAAGCAGGAAGCTGCATGTCTGTATGATTATCAAATACCAGCAGGTTGAAGGGCTCCTTCACCCGCCCGATCCCGATTCTGCTCATATAATGATAATTTCCGGAATCAATAAAATAAATTCCGGAGACCGGATATTTTTCCATTCGTTCCAGAATCTGCGCCTGGGCATCTCCATCGCAATAGCAGTTGGTTCCTGAAATATCACTCAGGTCTATCCAGGAAATCTGCTCTCCCTCATAGAACTGCTCTTCCTGGTAAATTCCAGAAAAATCCATGATCACAATGTTCCGCTTCAATCCTTCCATTCCTCCAGAATTTCCTCTTCTTCCTGCTTCTGATCCGTCTGCTTTTCCAGATCGGTCTGATCTGTCTGATCTTCCTGATTTGCCTGTTCTTCCTGATTTGCCTGTTCTTCCTGATTTGCCTGTTCTTCCTGATTTGCCTGTTCTTCCTGAGCACCTGTATTTTCAGCACCAGATTCGACTGTCTCAGTGTCAACCTTCTTCGCAGGTTCAAAACCTGAGTCCGGTGTTTCAGCATCTGTCACAGCCACATCAGCATCTGTCACTTTATTCTCTTTCTTTCCATCACCAGCTGATCCATCCTGAATCTCTTTTTTCAGCCCATGTTTCAGAATCAGATAAAAAATAATATCCAGCACTCCGTTCGCTACAAAAATACATCCTGAAATCTGCACGGTCATCTTGATTTCAGAAAATGGATTTACAAGGATCAGCACTCCAAGCCCTATAAAAATCAGACTTTCAACCAGAAATGCCTTCCAAACACCCTGCCCGCGCTTCTTCAATTTCATACTGCCGCGCATCATCCAGATGCTGTCCACCAGAATAAAAGCTCCCAGCATAAGAGTCAGCAGTTTCACAACCACAGTTGGATTCATAAACAAAAAAATACCGATCACCAACACGATCACACCGGAAAAAAGATCCAATATAGTAGAATTATCCTTTTCCAGAACAAAGATCAGAATGTGATAAACACCGGCCCCGATCAGAACCAGCCCAAATACCACCTTGCACAGAACATTCACCGTTTCTACAGGCATCAATGCCAGACACAGTCCAAAAAGAATATAAAATACAGATGTTGGAATCTGTCCTCTTAAAATTTTGCTTTTCTTCTCTTCCATCATTTAACCTCCTGTTATCCTCCGGTTCTTTTTGGACAGTATAAACCTTTTCGTGAAATTCGTCCACAAAAAGCCGGAAAAAGAGTATAATTTCCTATATAAAAAATCCATTTTTATACTTGAAGTTTTTCCCTGTGGTATTATAATGAATGTCGAAGGAAAATGAATTATGTCGTAACTGTTCAAACAGGGAACAGTTCCATTATATCTAATTTTTTATCGGAGAATTAAATTTTGAAAAATATTAAAAACAATAAAACCATTCTTGCCGTTATCCCAGCTGTCGTAGTGCTGGCTGCAGGGGTAGCTTTTTTTTGCTCTCGTTCAGGCAATACTGACAAACAATGTCAGGAAACAGTTGAACGTCTTCAGAAGCTTGAAACAGCCGATATCTCCAGTATAGAGGATGCGATCCGTGCACTTTCCGAGAAAGAAAAGCCCACCGGATCGGACTCAGAGGAGGGTGTTCTTGGCGATATTCTCACAGATGTACAAATTAAACAGGCATTTCAGGGAACTGTTATTGTAGGAGACTCTATTACAGAATCAATTGCAGAATATGGTTTTCTTGACACCAGTATTGTAGTTGCCAAACTGGGACTTCGTATTGACGATGCAGATGACCAGGTCAATACCGCCATCAGTCTGAATCCAAGCGTATTTTTCCTGTCCTTTGGAGCAAATGACCTGGAAATTTACAATGGTGATTCCTCTGCTTTTATTGACGCCTACCGTGTAAAAGTGAAACAGATCCAGAATGCTCTTCCGGATACTGCCATTTACATCAACAGCATTCTTCCCATCCAGCAAAGCGCCATCGACCAAAGTCCTGCCCTTGCTTATTATGACAGCTTTAATCAGGCACTCAGGGACTTTTGTGACGAAATGGGATGCACTTTTATAGACGATACATTCCTTGTAGACGAAAGCATGTATGAGCCGGATGGTGAGCATATGGTTTACAACTACTACCCCAAATGGCTTACTTATATGGCAGAAAGGGCAGGTCTCGTATGAAGCTGAATACCAAACGAAATATCCTCTCAGATTTTTCCGGCAAACTGAGCGGCAATCTGAAGAAAAATAAAAATCAGGGAACCAGCATCCTTTCTGATTTCAAGCTTACCGGTTCCCTTATCATAAAATCCGTCATGGTAATTTTCCTGGTTGTCTATCTGGGACGCCTCTATGTGTCCGACTACGCAGCAGACGTATCCATGGACAAAATATCTGCAGCCCTTGAACAGGTTTCCGGTGTTACGGACCTTAGTGAGCCAGGGGTTTCCGGTCTTCGCCGTTTTTATCAGATTGATGAGAATGACATAGACAGCTACTTTTTCCGTAAAGCAGCCTCCCCAATGTCTGTAGACGAAGTTCTGGTAGTTAAGGCTAATTCTTCTTCTGAGGCAGGCGCCTATTTAGAAGCAGCTCAGGCTCATCTTGAAAGTCAGAAGAACATTTTCGAAGGCTATGGAACTGATCAGATGGCACTTCTCGGAGAAGCTTCTGTAGAAAAGCGCGGTGCCTATGTCTGGTATTTCTGCGGTGAAAATGCCCAGGAACTTCGCCAGGCTTTATTATCCATGATATAGGAGAATTGACGTTATGGTATTTAACAGTGTAATTTTTATATTTTGTTTTCTTCCCATATTTCTGCTGATCTACTATTTCGTGCCGGCCAGGGCCCGTAATCCGGTACTTTTCGCAGGAAGCCTTTTCTTTTATGCATGGGGAGATCCTACCTATCTGGTTCTTATGCTGTTTTCCAGCTTTTTCAATTATTACATGGGCAAAGAGCTTGGAAAAATAACCGATGAAGATCCGTCCCGCAAGCGAAACCTTATTTTCGCAGTAGTGATCAACCTTCTGATCCTGGGATTTTTCAAATACTGGGGATTTTTTCTTGATACCGTCAGCGGTGTCACAGGACTGAAGCTTACCTATCCGCAGCTTGCATTGCCCATCGGACTTTCTTTCTATACCTTTAAGAATCTGTCCTACATCCTGGACATCTATATGGGAAAAACAGAACCCTGTAAAGGATTTTTTCCATATGCCGTATACAGCACCATGTTTCCGCACATGACAGCCGGACCCATTGTCCGTTACACTGACATTTCGGAATCCATCAGCCGCCGCAGTATAAACACAACGCGCCTCGGTGCAGGTGCAGAGCTCTTTATCAAGGGGCTTTCCAAGAAGGTTCTCCTTGCAGACAATCTTTCCGCTCTGTACACCACCCTTCAGGCTTCCGGTACTACCTCCTTTGTGGGAACCTGGCTTGCCATTGGCGCATATACACTGGAGCTGTATTTCGATTTCAGCGGATATTCCGATATGGCAATCGGTCTTGGACAAATGCTGGGCTTCAATTTCAACAAGAACTTTGATTATCCTTACATTTCTACCAGCGTCTCTGAATTCTGGCGCCGCTGGCATATTTCTCTTGGAAGCTGGTTCCGTGATTACATCTACATCCCACTGGGAGGCAACCGTGTTTCCACAGGCCGACATATCCGCAACATCCTTGTGGTATGGGCACTTACCGGTCTCTGGCATGGCGCCAGCTGGAACTTTGTGTTCTGGGGTGTTTACTACGGTCTCCTTCTTCTGGCAGAGAAATTCCTTCTTGGACGTTTTCTTGAGAAAGCACCTGTCTGGCTTCGCAATTTATATACCATGTTTGCCGTGATCATCGGCTGGGTATTTTTCAGCCAGACCACACCTGCAGCCATAGGAAAAATGCTGGGAGCCATGTTTGGATTGGGAGCTTCCTGCTTCGCAGACCGTGCCTCCCTGTATGCATTGAAATCCGGACTGATCCTGATGATCATTTCCGTGATCAGCTGCCGTCCGGGGCTTTACCAGTATTTCAAGCGCCTTGCAAGACGCAATACTTACCTTGCCGCAGTGATAAACGCAATCCTGTTTTTCCTCTGTATTGCGTATATGATCTACAGTTCCTACACACCATTTATGTATCAGCAGTTCTAGAGTAAATTTGAAAAAGCCCTGAACTGGTACCATATTAATTGGAGGACCCATGAAAAAGAAACCAAACGGATACCGCTATTTTTATCACCTGACCGGATGCCTTTTCGGAATCTTCATCCTGGCAGTACTGATAATCAATTTTTTAGTTCCGGACCGGGGCTTTTCCCAGAAGGAAAACCGTGTGCTGGCCTCCCGTCCGGCCATCAGCGTTTCACAGCTTACATCTGGCAAATTTGCGGATGGTTATGAAACCTATGTAAATGACCAGTTTTTCCTTCGTGACTGGTGGATCACACTGCGCGCCACAGCCCAGCGTATCCTTGGAAATACGGAAGAAAACGGTGTTTTTCTTGGCAAAAACGGCTACCTGATGGAGGATTTTACAGCACCCTCCCAGGAGCGTCTGAACCGTACCGTAAACGCTATGACAGATTTTGCAGCAAGGCATTCTGATCTATCCCAGTATGCGCTGATCGCGCCAAATGCCGTGAATATCCTTTCAGATAAGCTCCCTGCCCTGGCTGCTGCCACTGACCAGAATCCTTATCTGGACGCAACTGCCGCTGCTCTTGAAAAGGCAGGTGTCACTTTCGTGGATGTGCGTGACACCCTTTCCCAGCACAAGGATGACGGAATTTATTACCACACAGACCATCACTGGACTACTCAGGGAGCTTACTTTGCTTATATGCAGCTTGCAAAGGTACTTGGAATCGATTCTTCTTCCATCTCCTACGACAAGCTCCCGGTTTCCATGAGCTTCCAGGGAACCCTTTCTGCCAAAAGCGGTTTCCGTGCTTCTGAGAAAGAAGAAATGGATGTCTTTCTTCCAAGAGATGACTCGGTTCCTTCCTCTGTTGTAAATTATGTAGACGAACAGAAAAAAACAGCCAGCTTTTACGATACCAGCAAGCTGGAAACCAGAGACAAATACGCCATGTTCTTTAACGGAAACCATGGCAAGGTTGTGATCACCACTCCTACAGAGGAAAACCGTACCTTACTTGTGATCAAAGACTCCTACGCAAACAGCCTGATCCCTTTCCTGGCGCCTTACTACCGCAAGATTGTTATGGTAGACCCTCGTTATTTCTATGACGATCTGGAAGAACTGATGCAGGTAGAGGAAATTCAGGAAGTACTTTATCTGTATAATGCAAATACATTCTATTCAGATACTTCCCTGGAGCTTGCACTTATGCCTCAGAGCAGTACAGATTCCACACCTGACAGCATTGAAACGGATAACACAGATACAGCTTCTGCTTCTTCTGACAACGCTTCTGCTGACAATCCAGAAGCTTAAAGCGTATCTGAAAAAGGCTTTCTGCAAGATATGCGTCACAATTTGTGGGAATGATTTTTCAGACATACTTTAGTCTTATTTCCTTCTGCCAGACAGGCAGGAGGATTTTTTTTCCAAATTTCATTGTACAACTCATGCAAATTCGCTATAATTACTTTATTAAGCAGCTATTTTCTGCAAAGTGTTTTTTGGAACGCAGTTCGCAGAAATCCCAATAAAACAGAATCCTGCAAGCAGGATTCTCCGCCTGCGGCTGGTCGCCTCCAGCGACATCCAGCGCATGTTTGAAAAAGGCTTTCCGCTGCAGTGCGAAGCGGGTAACTGTGAAGGTACTGGACAGTTACCTTTATTAAACATTTAGGAGCGAAATTATGAAAATAGTATTAGAACATCTCACAAAGCAGTTTCCGCCCCGTGGAAGAAAGGCTCAGGAGCCGGTCACAGCTGTAAGCGATTTCAATTTCGAAATTCCTGACGGTCAGCTGATCGGACTTCTCGGTCCCTCCGGCTGCGGGAAAAGTACTACCCTGAATATGATCTGCGGCCTGGAGAAACCAACCAGCGGCAGAATTCTTTTCGGCGATGATGATGTGACTTCATTTCCCCCAGAGCGGCGCGGCGTTGGTATGGTATTTCAGAATTATGCACTTTACCCCCACCTCACAGTGAAGCAGAACATCCTCTTTCCTCTTCAGAATCTGAAAGGAAAGGACAAGCTTTCCAGATCCCAGATGGATGAGCGGGCTCAGAATGCAGCCCGTCTGGTGCAGATCACAGAGCTTATGGACCGACGTCCTTCCGAGCTCTCCGGCGGTCAGCAGCAGCGCGTAGCCATTGCCCGTGCACTTGTAAAAATGCCCCGCGTACTGCTTCTCGACGAACCGCTCTCCAACCTGGATGCCAGACTCCGCCTCCAGACCCGGGAAGAGATCCGCAAGATCCAGCGGGCTACAAAGATCACAACTGTCTTTGTCACCCATGACCAGGAGGAGGCCATGAGCATTTCCGACATGATCGTAGTCATGAAGGATGGTGTGGTACAACAGATCGGGAAGCCCCAGAACGTTTACGACAGCCCTGTAAATCTGTTTGTAGCCAAATTCCTTGGTACCCCTCCCATCAATGTATTCGAGGGACAGATCCGTGGCGGAAGCCTTTACATCGGTGAAAATGCAGTTCTTCTCACACCTGGGATCTCCGACCAGCCGGTTTCTGTGGGAATCCGTCCGGAGGGATTTATCCCCGATGAGAAGGGAGCGCTCTGCTGCCAGCTTGGCGGCATGGAAGTAATGGGCCGTGACATCTCCGTTGTCTCCACCCATGCATCCTCCGTAAATCCTGTGATCCGCTCCATCATCAGCTCTGACACCCAGATCCGGCTTGATGCAAAAACCGTCCGTTTTTCTATCAAGCCAAACAAGATCTTCCTGTTCCGGCATGATACTGGTGAACGGATCAACCTTTAAAGGGAGGCTCCTATGAACAAACGAAACTTCAAAGGCTGGCTGTACCTTCTGCCGGCTATGCTTTTTCTGGGTATTTTCATGGTCTACCCTCTTATCGATGTTTTTATCTATTCCTTTGAAGAGGGCTATAATTCCGCTTCCCAGACTTACTATGGGACAGGTATGTACAACTATTCCTACGTCCTTCATGACCCATATTTTCTCCAGGCGATCCGGAATACCTTTATCCTGGTTGTGATCACAGTGCCTCTTTCCACTTTGCTGGCACTTCTGATTTCCGTTGCCTTAAGTTCTGTGAAGGCTCTGAAAAAACTTTTCCAGACCATTTACTTTCTGCCATATGTAACCAACACACTGGCCGTTGGACTGGTATTCATGATTCTTTTCAAAAAAACCGCTTATTCCGACGGACTGATAAACCTGGTGCTGAAGCTGTTTGGACAGGGACCTGTAGATTTTATTGACGGACCATACTGGGCGAAGATGCTGGTATTATGTATTTATACCATCTGGATCGTTATGCCATTTAAGGTACTGATCCTTACCAGTGCCCTGGCTTCTGTAAACCAGAATTATTACAATGCAGCCCGGGTAGACGGTACCTCCAGATTCCGTATTTTTATCCGGATCACCCTACCGATGATCTCTCCCACTGTTTTCTATCTGATCATCACTGGTTTTATCGGTGCATTCAAGGCTTACAGCGATGCAGTTGCCCTTTTTGGCACAGACTTAAACGCAGCTGGCATGAACACCATCGTAGGTTATGTTTACGACATGCTTTACGGAAATGGCGGCGGCTACCCGTCCTATGCCTCAGCAGCAGCGATCCTGCTGTTTGTTATTGTTTTGACAATCACCTGCATAAACCTGCTTGTAAGCAAAAAACATGTATACTACTCGTAACGATGAAGGTTCACCCTCTTTATCTGAAAGGTATTTTCGGGCAAAATCTCTCACAAATTGTGACGTACATTTTACAGAAAGCCTTTTTCAAACACGCTCTAGTACATCGTTTCGTAAATAACTACACCAATCGCGTAGGATGTGGATTCGAGTGTGCAGGCATAGTTATTTCGAAAACGATGTACTAGTCAGTCGCTTTATGAATCGTAGCCACAATTGAGAAAAATAGACAGAAATATTAAAAAAACTCTTGAAAATTTAGAAAAATTATACTATAATATGAAACATATTAAACAAGGTTTTTGGTAAAAATTTAATATCATATTGTCTAAGGAGGAAAACATCATGGTTGAACTGATCGTAGGAAAGAAAGGCAAAGGCAAAACAAAAGTGCTCTTAGACAGAGTAAACGGTGCGGTGAAAGAAGCCAACGGAAGCATTGTTTACCTTGACAAGAGTACCAAACATATGTATGAGCTTAACAATAAGGTACGTCTTATCGACGTTTCCTCTTATCCATTGAAGAATGCAGATGAGTTCGTAGGTTTCATTTGTGGTATTATTTCTCAGGATCACGATCTTGAGCAGATTTATCTGGACAGCTTCCTTAAGGTTTCCAAGTTGGAAGACGCTGATGTTACAGATACACTTGATCAGCTGGACAAGATCGGTGAGAAATATGGAATTTCAATAGTTGTAAGTATTTCGCTTGACAAAGAAGAGATTCCGGAAGCATTACAGGATAAGATTGCAGTAGCATTATAATCTCGGATAATATGATATTGCAGCTATAAATTCAGTAAAACCAAATTAGAGGTACATAAGGACATGACTCGACTGTGGGTCATGTCCTTTTTTGAGGTGCGCCTTAGAACCTGTTTGAAAAATCATTCCTACAATCTGCACGTCCCACGTTGCGGTATATTTTGCCCGAATTCAGTTGCCGTAACCCGCTACGGCGCCTTCATCCGGACTAAATCTCCCACAAATTGTGACGCACATCTTGCAGAAAGTCTTGTTTTGCGGTATGTTCCTGGATTGATTTACAATAATAATATTATGTGAATTAAATGTGGCGAGTACAACAATTGTATGTGTGAAGTAGATATTAATCTTCACGCAGTTTTACAGCAGTGGCTGCCTGACGCCGTCGGGAATCGTCTAAGGCTGCATAATGCTTCTTGGTAGTATTCACGTCCTTATGGCCTAAAACGTCCGCTACAAGGTAAATATCGCCTGTTTCCTGGTAGAGGGCGGTGCCGTAAGTACTGCGGAGTTTATGAGGGGTGATTTTCTTGGTGGTGGTAACCTGGCGGGCGTATTTTTTAACCAGGTTTTCAACGGCCTGGACCCCAATTCGTTTGCGCTGGGTAGAGTAGAAGAGAGCGTGTTCGTGACCTTCTACAGGAATAATGTTCTTGCGTACTTCCAGGTAGTTTTTCAGAGCTTTTTCTACTTCGGGACCGAAATATACAACCATTTCATTTCCACCTTTTCGAGTAACCTTGATTCCATTATTTTTGAAATCTACGTCTTCTATGTCAAGACCTACACATTCAGAAACACGAACACCTGTTCCGAGCAGGAGAGTAACGAGAGCGAGGTCACGGTCTTTGGTTTTTTCATAATATACCTTTTTCTGACCGGTAAGGTCGTCCCCGCCGTGCTCAATATAATCCAGCAGCAAGGCAACTTCATCAGCTTCCAGGCGAATGATGCTTTTCTGATGAATCTTTGGAACGTCTACAAGGACGGTAGGATTTGTGTGAATCATTTCACGTTTAAAATAATATGCATAAAAACTTCGCAATGAGGACATTTTTCGCTTCAGACCACGTTCGCCATTGGTTTCCGTTTTATCCCCGGCCTGGTAAACTTTCAGGTATTCTTCATATTCCTCAAGATCAACGGCTGTGAGCTGATCCAGGACATCCACAGTAAAGGCATCTATAGACCAGTCCCTGAAGGCTGGATTTTGTTCCAGAAGAAACTGGAAGAAAATGCGGATGTCATATGCATAGGAAATTCTGGTTTTAGTTGTGGTACGCGGTTCAATGGCACGAAAGAAATCCCTGCAAAATGGCGGCAAGGTTTTCAGAACATCACGAAGCCGCAAGGTATTTTCAACATCAGTCTGTTCGTGGTAGGTGACTTTTTTATCCATGAAAAATTCTCCTTTAGCAAGTAATAATGATACCAATCTATATGAAAAACTCGGGTTTGTCGTATAGATCTAGATGAGGGGTATAACGCCGAATCAGCCACTTCTTCTGGCTGTTTTCGGCGTTTTTCAGAATTTCATTAAATGTTAAAATATAATTGATGGTTCGACTGCATTCATTATGCAGTTACAGACGATTCTGAACATCTGGCGCACCGGCTTCAATATAGCCTTGGCCGGTTTCGTTACAATTGCTGTTAATTTTACATGATCGATTCGTCCAGCATCACTGTAAACGGTCCATCGTTTTCCAGTGAAATTTTCATATCAGCGCCAAAAATACCATGCTGAACAACTGGAACAACTTTTGCAGCCTCCTTTAGCATGTATTCATAAAGTTCATTTGCCTGTTCTGGCGCACCGGCTTCAATAAAGCTTGGCCGGTTTCCTTTTTTACAGTTGGCATATAATGTGAATTGCGAAACCATCAAAAGCTCCCCATTTACATCTGCCAGGGAAAGGTTTGTTTTGCCATTTTCATCTTCAAAAATTCGAAGTCCTAGCATTTTTTTCATATATTTGTCTGCAATTTCCCTGGTATCATTCTGACCTATGCCGACCAATACAAGAAAGCCCTTCCCAATATTTCCGATAACTTCACCATCTACTTTTACGCTTGCATGATTTACACGTTGTATTAAAAGCCGCATGTTAATTTCCGTCCTTTTTACTGTTTTGTTTCTGTCTGTACTCTTCTATCAATTGTCTGACTTTTTGATAAATTATCACAGAATATTTTTTTATAAGAATCCAGATTGTAGTCAGGATTTTCTGGATCGTTTTTAACAAAGTAAGGGTAAATTTCAACATTGCAGTGCGTCTGGGTGTCTCCCTCTTCTTCGGCTCTTCTGCCGGGAAAAGAACGGGTTCATGTGTTTCTGGATCCAGACAGTCAATGTTGGTATATTTTTGCTCTTCATCTGGAACCTGCTTATAGATCAGGCTGATATGGACAAGCCTGCCAAGTGCCGCGTAAAGCACTGCAAAAACAGGAACGCCAATGATCATACCTGGGATTCCAAAGATTCCACCGCCAATAAGGATGGCGACAATGACCAGAAAACTGGAAAGTCCTGTGGAATCACCAAGAATTTTTGGTCCAAGAATATTGCCGTCAAACTGCTGGAGAATAAGAATAAAAATTGCAAAATAAATAGCCTGTAGCGGATCCACCAACAAGATGAGAAAAATACTTGGGATTGCTCCAAGGTAAGGTCCAAAAAATGGAATTACGTTGGTTACACCAATGATCACACTGATCAAAAGTATATATGGCATATTTAAAAAGTTCATACCAATATAACACAATACGCCAATGATGGCAGAATCCAAAATCTTACCACTGAAAAATCCGATAAAGGTTCTATTGGTAAAACGCATGGAATGGATGATAAAATTCGCATGCTGGGTATTAAAAATTGCGTAGGTGAGCATTTTTGCCTTGGCAATGAATCCCTCTTTATCTGCCATCAGGTACAGTGAAACGATAGCTCCGATGAGGAAATTCTTCAGAAAATTAATTAATTCAAACACACCCGCGGAAATATTTTTTAGCATTTCCTGCATCTGCGGAAGGATATTCGTAGTCAGGTAGTCCTGAGCTGTGGTGATGGACTGATTCAAAGTGTCCAGTGCATCACTGTTCAGATTCCATTTCTCAATGAAAGACTGCAGCCATTTCTGAATAACCTTCACATAGGCTGGAAAACTGTAGATCAGACCCATAATACTTCGGATCAGTTCTGGCAGAATCATCATAATAAGGGCATAAATAAGAGCAAGGAAGAGAAACATACATAAAATTACGCATGCCCACCGAATTGCCTTGCGCCCCTTCTTTCCTACTGATACTTCCTTCCTGGCAAGAAGCGGATAAATGATTTTTTTCTCCAGGAAATTTAATACAGGGGTCAGTAAAAAGGCAATCACGACCCCATAAACAATAGGTGTGAGAATCCCCAGAAATGTCTGAATTCCTGTAATCAGTGTCTTCATATGGAAAACACCATAATAAAAGAGCATACTGGCTGCGATTACAAGGAAAGAAGTTACTCCCCAGCGAACATGTTGATTGTCCCAGCGTAATTTCATATTCTAATATCGTCCTCCTGAAACATGAATGCAAAATATGTGTTACTGTCTGCTGTTTGCACAGTAACCAATAAGTGTCTGTACTGTTATTTATTTAACAGCGATTGCTATCTATTATAACACAGTTTTGTCTCAATGTCTCATTAAAAAAATATAAAGTGGCGATGGCGTTTGAAAACAGGAACCGAAAACAGGAATTGAGATGCAACAAATTACAAAAGGAGCTCTCTTTCGAGAACTCCTTATTTTCACATGATTCTGTATATTATTTCTTAAGGTCATCAAAAATATGTATGGTATTGATAATCGCCTGGGCAGCACCTTCGATACCAAGCACACTGCTGTCAACGCTTAAGCTGTAGCCCGCTGCTGCACCCCATTTCTTATTGGTGTAGTAATTATAGTAACTTGCACGGCTCTTATCTGTTTTGGTGATCATATCTTTGGCTTCTTTAGGTGTCTTATTGTATTTGCCTGCAATACGCTTGATCCTCCAGTCCAGATCAGCATGAACAAAAACACTGAAACAGTCTTTATTATCTGCAAGAGCATAATCTGCACAGCGCCCTACCATAACACAGGGGCCTTCTGCAGCTAATTTCTTGATGGCTTCGAACTGTGCCAGGAAAACCTTGTGGTTCATAGGCATGTCTGTAAATCCAGCAGAAGAATATCCAAAAGAATAAGTATCCATTACAAGAGAATACAGAAAGCTGTTAGTTGGCCTCTCATCATGATTCTCAAATAATTCCTTGCAAATACCGCTGTCGTTTGCAGCATGCTCCAGAAGTTCTTTGTCGTAACACTTGATTCCAAAATATCTGGCTACTTCCTGACCAATCTGCCTGCCGGCGCTTCCATATTCACGTCCGATGGTAATAATTGAACTTGTTGTATTGTTCATATCTGCCACTCCCTTCTGCAATTCCTTTGTTACTGTTCACTTCGTGACTGGCAATTCATAGGAATTTTGTAAGATTATTATACACTACATCAGGGTAAACTGACAACTATTTTCTTAATTTTTCTAACAAATTGAGAAAATATTCTGGCAAAGGTGCGGAAAATTCCATATACTCTCCTGTTCTTGGGTGAACAAAGCCCAAAACCATGGCATGAAGAGTCTGTCCCTGGAGATGATAAGGATTTTTGCCTGAGCCATAGATCTCATCGCCAAGAAGAGGATGTCCAAGGCTGGTCATATGTACACGGATCTGATGGGTACGACCGGTTTCAAGGCGGCACTCGATATAAGTCGCATTCCCGAAACGTTCCAGGACTTTATAATGGGTGACAGCGTCTTTTCCATTTTTGTAGTTGATCGCCATTTTTTTCCGGTCAATTGGGTGGCGGCCGATCGGGCCTTCTACAGTACCTTCATCTTCCTTAAGATTACCTGCCACAATAGCCCGGTAACGCCGCTTGATAGTATGCGCTTTCAGTTGCTGAGCCAGATCACGGTGAGCCGTGTCATTCTTGCATACAAGAAGAGCTCCTGTAGTGTCCTTATCAATACGGTGGACGATTCCAGGACGCATAACCCCGTTAATACCGGACAGATTGCCCTGACAGTGGTACATAATAGCATTTACCAAAGTTCCGCTGGTGTGGCCATTTGCAGGATGGACTACCATTCCTTTGGGCTTATTTATCACCAGTACATCATCATCTTCGTATAAAATGTCCAAAGGGATATTTTCCGGAAGAATATCCGGTTCAGTCAGATCAGGCAGGGTTGTCTGAACCAGATCCCCTGCCTGTATTTTGTAGTTTGCTTTTACTGCTTTCCCATTGACGGTAACACCTTGTTCTTTCAGAAGCTTCTGAAGATAAGAACGGGAAAGTTCCTCATATTTATCGGAAAGACAGCGGTCTATGCGCACTCCTGCTTCATTTTCGGTTGCTGTAAATTCCAATTGCTCCATGTATCAGTAAAACTCCTCTCTCAATTACGCGGTATATGAAAAATCAGACAAATCAATTTACCTGGCAGATCTGTTCCCCGGTTTCAGAAAGTCAAAATCATTTTCTTCTTTATAACGGAAAAACATAAGAAATACCATCACTGTGATCCCACAGGTCACGTAAATATCTGCCACATTAAACGTGGGAAAATCAATCAGGGAAAAATAAATAAAATCTACCACATATCCACGGAAAACACGGTCTATAAAATTCCCCATTGCTCCAGCGAACACAATTGCCGCTGTATAAAGCAGTGGTCTATAATAAACAGTTGCAGGTGCTTTTATAAAAAGATATATAATAGCCACAAAAAACACAATACAGGTAAGCACCAGAAAAAGAATCTTATTCTGGAGAAGGCCAAATGCCATGCCTCTGTTTTCAAGGTAACGAAGGTTTAACACATTATCAATAAGAGAAATCCCGGAGGTTCCTTTCAGATACCTGATTGCAAGATACTTTGTTCCCTGATCCAGAAGAACCAGAAAAAGGATAAGCAGAATTCCTTTTAATTTAGGTGCTTTTAGTGGAAGATCATTGTAGTTTGAAGCTGTTTTATTTTCCATGATAGATTACCTGCAGATGGCGTGAATTCCCACAAGAAGCTCCTGATCCGTAACTGTCTTGTCAATAAAACTCTTTCCAAGACCATCCATAAGAATAAATTTAATCTGTCCCTGTTCCATTTTTTTGTCCTTTTTGGTAGCTGCAAGAATGTCTCTGGGAGAAAGTCCTTCCACATACAAAGGCAGACCGTAAAGCTTAAGGCTATGGCAGATCTGCTCGTATTCACCATTTGTGAGGAGACCTCTTTCCCTGGAAATGGCAGCTGCGGCAACCAGTCCGATTCCCACACACTGACCATGGAGAAGGTTAAAGTTCATCAGCTTTTCGACTGCATGTCCTATGGTGTGGCCAAGATTAAGAAGAGCACGCTCTCCCTGTTCTTTGGGATCCCGCTCTACAACCCCGGCTTTGATGGCACAGCATTTTCGGATCATAACGGCAAGCATTTCTGGATCCATAGTGCGGATAATCTTGTAATTTGCGCATACAAAGTCGAAAAAGTCTTTATCGCAAATTAGTCCGGTCTTTAGAATTTCACCCATTCCACAGCCAAATTCGCGCTCAGGGAGGGATTGCAAGGTGGCCATGTTCATATAAACCAGTCGGGGCTGATGAAAAGCGCCTACCATATTTTTAAACTGTCTGAAATCAACGCCAGTTTTACCGCCTACGCTGCTGTCCACCTGCGCCAGAAGCGTGGTAGGAATCTGGATAAAATCAATTCCACGAAGATAGGCTGCGGCACCGAAGCCGGATAAGTCTCCTGTTACTCCGCCTCCAAGAGCAACCACCAGACTTTTGCGGTCAAGCCCATTCTCAATAAGGCACTGGAAAAGATCCTGTACGGTATCAAGATTCTTGTATGCTTCTCCGGCGGGGAAAGTGAACTGGTATACATGATCGGATACTTTCAAAAGCTCTGCTTTCACCTGGTCTGCATAGAGAGGTGCTACTGTGGAATCTGAAACAATACACATGCTTTTCCCTGCAAGACCTTCGTCTGTCAAGGCCTGTGAAAGAAAAGAAAAGTCATTTTCAAAATAAATGGGATAACAGAACTCCCCGTCACGTTTTACAAGTAATTTTTCTTCTGCCATAGTTAAATCCTCTCCAAATGTATTATTGTTTATACGTATTTTCGAATGCGGACACCAAGGCGTCCTTTCTTTGTCTGTCTGGATACACCATCATAGATAAAGCGTCCTTTGCCGCGAACGGAAATAATATCGCCTTCTTTTGGCTCATATCCATTGGAGGTGATCAGTTTGCCGTTTACAAACACAAGACCGCTTTCAATAAAAGAAACCATGCTGCTTCTGGACGTCTGAAAAGCCAGCCCGATGAGAGCATCCAGCCTTACAGAAGCGCAGGTACCATTTATCATTTCAAATTCAGGTTCCGGAATCTCTTCTGCCTGCTCTACTCTGGAAACCAGAACGGTAGTATGTTTTACCCGAATAAGATTTTCAATAAAAAAGTCAGACATTTTATGAAGGCAGAAAAACCAGGCTTCTTTATCCTTGATGAGGATATCACCAACTACACTGCGGTCAACTCCAAGATTCAGGAGCGCTCCAAGATAATCTCTATGTCCAAGCTCCTCAGAAAAACGAAGAGCCTTGGGCTCTATTTTCAGGCAGTCAATAGGATAATCCCAGGAAAAACCAAGGCCTCCGGGGAAAAAAGCTGCCATCTGCCGTTCTGCATGCTCATAGCCACCGAAAAGCTTTACCTCTACGCCTATCTGATGAAGCTTAAGGGAAACAAGCATATTTTGTTCGTTTAAGTTAAGAAAATCCGTAAAGGTGACAATATCTCTCTGGTAAGAGAGATTTGCCAGCTCCCGGATTCTCTTAAGTAAAAATTCATCCTTATCCATAAAAATCAATAACCAGCTCTTACAGAAGGTGTAGCGCCGCCAAGAATATTCTGAAGATCACCAGTGATATCTACAGAAGAGGGACCAAGTACGAAGATGTAGCTGGAAATCTTCTGAAGGGAACCATTCAGGGAATAACATGCGCCAGATGCAAAATCAATAATACGCTGTGCAAGTTCTACATCAATACCCTCCAGATTCAGAATTACAGTTGCATTGTCAAGAAGTGTGTCTGCAATTTCCCGGGTGTCCTCCATGGAAGCAGGTTTGATCACACAAACCTCCATAGAAGAAGCCTGATTCGCACGACGGCTGCTTCTCATCGGAGTGATTTTGGAAGAAGCTACAGGGCGCTGCTTCTCAGCTGGCTGTTTCGCAGGAGCCTTGGCAGCAGTCTTTGGTGTTGCTGTATGTACAGGTTCTTCGTCAAAGGAAGTATCTGCGTCAGCCAAATCATCCTCTTTCTTACGACCGAATTTCTCGAAGAATTTCTTCTTAGGCTTGTCATCCATGGGATCGTCATCAAAGAAATCCCCCTCTTCGTCATCCATCAGATCCTCATCTAAATAATTATCTTCATCATAATCGTCATCATTCAGTTTAATAGAATCTAATAATTTATCAAAAACGCTCATTTTCAATCTCCAATCTTAATCTTCTTGCCGTGTGGCATAATTTCGTTCACCAAAAATACCGGTTCCCACACGTACCATGGTTGAGCCTTCCTGGACAGCAACCTGATAATCTCCGGTCATACCCATACTCAGAACACTCATGTTAACATTATTAATGTTTTTTGCATTAATGTCAACACTTAATTTCTTCAATGTGCGAAAAACTTCACGATTTTCTTCTGGATTTTTCACAAATGGGGCAATGGTCATAAGTCCCATCACTTTTATATGGGAAAATATGCTGATTTTCTCAAGAAGAGGAAGCACCTCATTCGTCGCTAATCCGAATTTGCTTTCTTCCTCTGCTACATTAACTTCCAGCAGAATCGGCATAACAAGATCTTTCTTTGCAGCTTCCTGCTCAATGGTCTGGGCAAGGCGAAGGGAATCTACCGAGTGAATCATGGCAACCTTGTCAATAATATATTTTACTTTATTGCGCTGCAGATGACCGATCATGTGCCACTGGATATCTGATGGCAGCTGGTCATATTTATCCATGATCTCCTGCACTTTATTTTCTCCAAAAACACGCGCACCGGCATCATACGCCTCCTGAAGCATGGAGACCGGTTTGGTCTTACTTACTGCCACCAATGTGACTTCACCTGGGTCACGGGAAACAGCAGCACAGGCTTTTTCAATATTTGCATTTACCTGCTGTAAATTTTCAGCTAACATTTATAAGCCTCCTTAAAAATAGTATATGTTAAACTTAGTAGAGAATATCCTGCTCTTTTACCTGGGAGGAGTCTCTGGCAATGCGGTCATAGCGGGAAAGTCCGTAGGATGTATTACTGGAAATAATGGCATATTCTTCATTCTGATCCAGTATGTCTACCTGACGGAATACCGCATACCCCTGATTGATGCAGTAAACGCCTTCCAGAGAATCTGTTTCGCCTACAATAAAGCGCTGGTTGGAGTCATCTTTTACAATAGCATCTCCTTCCTTAAAAGCGCTTCTATCCACGTAATAATTGTAAGCTTCATCGGCAGAATCATCATCTGATTCAATTTTAACTTTACCGTAGATTGTAGCATTGATAAAGGTTCTTACGTTATTTCCGCTGGAATCTTTGGAAATCTTGTTAAAGCCTACACTTCCGCTGTCAGGATCAGTCGTGGCATATTCTGCCGGAATTACGTAAAAATCCTTGGATTCAATAGCGGAAAGGGGAATCTTAAGACCGGTTACTGTATTGGTAACCAGCTCAATATCCAGAAAACGGTCAGATGCATAGCGGATCAGACCGCGGCTGAAGTCAATTTTTCCATATTTGTTACCATCGATTTTTATGATGGAAAAATCGCCGCTCTGTGTCATATCATCCTTGAGAAATTTCACACGAATGGTGGAACGTCCCTCCAGCTTGGCGGCCTGTTTGTCGCTTAATGGAATGATCAGGCTCCATAATTCGCTGGTAATATTTGTATAAATGTTATCTCCGGCCTGCACCTTTTCGGATGACTTCAGATCCGTTTCATGGTAAGAAGTCTGGTCAAAATCTGCTGCTGTAATGTTCTCCACAGTCTTATTCTCATAGCCGTCCATAGAATAGAGGATAATGCCGTCTTCCTGGGCTTTACAGATATTCTGTCCACCGATGGTCACTACTTGTGAATCTGCATTCCCGTCAGTGGAAATTCCCTCATACTGAAGGATGCTTCCCTCCAGCTGGTTCTTAAAACTGTAGGTGTTGTTAAATTTACTTCCGGAAAATCCCTTGGAAAAGCTGAGCATAGAACTGCGGATTTTCTCCAGTTCGTCCGCAGTCAATGCAGACTTGGTTTCTGCAATTTTTCCGGAACTTAATCCGTAAACAGCACCGTTGGCATTGATCTTACTTCCCTCCCGGGCATAATAATTCACATAACCGGAGGATTCTGCCTTAAAAACACTCTCTTCCCGAAGAGAAATACCAGTGTAGGTCTCGTTTCGTGATAAAGGACCTGTGGTAACCTGGTAAGATTCGATGTGTGTGGAGGTTACAAGTAAAAATGCAGTAAAAATCATATATAATAACAATACACCAAAAGCAACGGTGGCAATATTCAGTCCGAATATGTTCTTTAACTGGACAAAAAGTCCTGCCATTTTGCCAGGCTTGTTAGATTTCTTCTCGGACAAGCGGATTCCCCCTTTGTTTTTGAGTCGGGCTCTGAATTTTCATACCAAACAATTGTACCATTTTTTGCCGGTGAACACAAGGAAAAGAAAACGAAAAGTGTGTGAACAAAGCTGGAAGCTGTGAACAGCCTGCATATCAAAAAACGAACATATTTTCAGAATATCTGTTTGCTTAATTAAGAAAAATATGGTATGATAAGAAAAAGTTGAATGAATTTCGGAGGAAAACTCTTATGACATATGGTAAAATCAGCAAAAAACAGCAGGAAATTTTAGAATATATTAAAAGTGAGATTCTGAACCGCGGATTCCCGCCAGCAGTTCGTGAGATTTGTGAAGCTGTAAATCTGAAGTCTACATCATCTGTTCATGCCCATCTGGAAGCTCTTGAGAAGAACGGATACATCCGCCGCGATGCCACGAAGCCAAGAGCCATAGAGATCATTGATGACAATTTCAATCTTGTCCGCCGTGAAGTGGTCAATGTTCCGCTTGTAGGTACCGTAGCCGCCGGACAGCCTATTCTGGCTGTAGAGAATGTAGATGGCTACTTCCCCATCCCGGCAGAATTTATGCCCAATGAACAGAGCTTCATGCTGAAGGTAAAAGGCGACAGCATGATCAATGCAGGAATCTTCGATGGTGATCAGGTTCTGGTAAAGCAGCAGCCAACTGCAGATAACGGCGACATTGTAGTTGCCCTGGTAGAGGACTCTGCCACAGTGAAGACCTTCTATAAGGAGAAGGGCTACTACCGCCTTCAGCCAGAGAATGACACTATGGATCCCATTATCATTACAGGAGAAATCCAGATTCTGGGTAAAGTATTTGGTGTCATGCGTTTTTACCAATAGTCATAAAAAATTTCCCCTTTAGCAAACAATTGCTGTTTCCAGACAATTGTTTACCAAAGGGGACTTTTTTATTTCTCTAAAAACGCATCCATCTCCAGAACCTTTCCATCTCTCCAGATTCTCTCCAGATCATAGAAAAGTCGGTTTTCCTCATCAAACACATGCACGATCACATCGCCGTAATCCATGAGAATCCAGCTGGAATTGCGGTTTCCCTCAATCTGCTTCGCCTCAAAGCCAGCGCGTCCAAGCTGCTCCTCCACATTATCGACGATCGCCTGAACCTGATTGGAGTTTGTACCGCTTGCGATTACGAAATAATCTGCAATTACAGAAACATTATGAATATCAATTATCTTAATATCCTGTCCCTTTTTATCATCAATTGCCTTGCAGGCAATCTGTGCCATCATTTTCTCTGTACTTACTGTACTCATTCTGATCTGCTCCTTTCTTAATAATGCTTATACTGACCTAATATTATTTTAAATTCCTGCGAGAACAAAAGGCTTTAAAAGTGAAATAATATCCTCTGTCAGGTGGTACCTGGCCTTCGCTCGTGCGAAATATCTCGCATCTCGTAGAATGTTAATTGTAAATAGTAAAAATATTCGCCAGTATATGCGGAGTATTAATTATCAGATACGTTATTACGCTTATTATGCAATTCTTTATAATAAATATAAGCCTCCTTGGAAGTTGGCTCAATATCATCGGCAGAATCTTCTTCCAGATACTCCAGGGTATCTTTTAGGATCTCATACATACACTCATCCAGGTCTTCAAACGCAAGTTTGCGAATTTCCGGTAAACGGCTTGCTTTATAACGCATGGGCTCAATATAATCTGCAATATAAATAATCTTTTCAAGAAGACTCATTTCACGTCTGCCAGTTGTGTGATAATTGATGGCAGAAAGAATCTCCTGATCGTCAATCCCATATTTCTCGTGAGCAATATAAGCTCCAAGACGGGAGTGGAGAAGAAACGGGTGACTTCTCTCAAAATCGGAAACCGGAATATTGTGTTCGCTGCACATCTTCAGTTTTTTCTTATTGGGAATGCATTTGGCGCAATCGTGAAGAAGACCGGACACCTGTGCATCTTTGATATCATATCCATGGACCATAGCCAGACATGCGCTGGTGTACATAACGCCCATGGTATGCTGGAAACGATCCTCATCCAGGTATTTGGAAAGTTTTTTTTCAATTTTTGCAAAATCGTAATCTGCCATGGTCAGACTTCCTTCTTTCTGTAAATTCCATTCTCTTTCATGTAAGAAATCACCTTATCCGGGACGTAATATTTCAGACTTTTTTCTTCTGAAATCCACTGACGGATCTGATGACTGGACACATCAATATTCATAGTATCCAAAAGGGCAAAATTTCCGTTGTACCTTGCAGAAAGACGCTGGATTTCCCGATTCAGTTCAGCGTAGGACGCATGATCCCGGACAGCCACCACAAGAGTACAGGCCCGACAGATCCGCTCTGGTTCCATCCATTCGTCAAAAGCAAAAAGAGAATCTGCACCAATGATAAAATAATAGTCTGTGTCCGGATTGTATTCTTTTAGCTCTTCCAGAGTGCGATAGGTATAGGTATACCCGGTCTCGTGCATTTCTGCAAGAGACAACTCAAAATGGGGATTATCTTCAATTGCAAGCCGGACCATATCCACACGCTGGTTATCAGAGGCTCTGCCAGCACGGTCCCGTTTATGAGGCGGGTTGCCGGAAGGCATAAACAGAACCTTATCCAGCTGGAATTGCTCATAGCTCTGCTCACCCAGGATCAGATGTCCCATATGGATGGGATCAAAGGTACCGCCCATGATCCCGATTTTTTTTCGATTATTTTGGCAGTTCAATTTTCTTTTTCTCTTTTTTACCTTCGCGGTATAATACGATCTTCTTACCGATCACCTGTACAACCTGGGAATGGGTGCGCTCTGCAAGAACCTGTGCCATTTCCTTAGGATCCTCCAGACAGTTCTGAAGCACACTGATTTTAATCAGCTCTCTCGCTGCAAGTGCTTCGTCAACAGCCTTGGTGTTTTCTGGTGTAAGACCGCCCTTGCCAAGCTGGATAATGGCATCCATTTTCATTGCCAGACTTTTTAAATATGCTCTTTGCTTACTTGTCATAATTTATCTCCTGAATACCTGCTGAATAGCTGCTATTTATTTATAATAATCAAATTCAAATCCATACATACGAACCGTATCACCCTCCTGAATACCGGCGTTTTCCAGTTCATCCAGAATGCCGCCCTCTTTCAGGAAACGCTGGAAAAAGGCGAAGCCTTTCTCAGAATCCAGATTGGTATAACCAAGCATTTTCTCGATACGTGGTCCTTCTACGATAAATACAGAGGGATCTTCCTCATCAACCTGTACGGTAAATGGAAGGCTCTCATTGATCAGCATATCTTCTGGGAAGAATTCCTGCTCGAATACGATTGCTTTCTTCGGACAACTGTCCAGAAGTTCCTTGATATGGAAAAGAAGCTCGCGTACACCCTGTCCGGTAACTGCAGAAATGGGATATACTTTGATACCTTTTGGTTCAAATTCTTTGCGAAGTCTGTCTACAGGATTCTCCTGACCGTCGTCAAAAATACAGTCCACTTTATTGGCTGCAATTACCTGAGGACGCTTTGCAATTTCCGGATTGTATTTCTCCAGTTCTTTGGTAATCTTATAAATATCATCAATAGGATCTCGTCCCTCTGTGGAAGCTGCATCCACAATGTGCACCAGAACTCTGGTACGCTCAATATGGCGAAGGAACTCATGACCAAGACCGACTCCTTCAGAAGCACCTTCGATCAGTCCAGGGATATCTGCGATGATAAAACCGCCATTCTCAGTATCTACAACACCAAGGTTCGGGCTTAAGGTTGTGAAATGATAGTTGGCAATTTTCGGTTTCGCATTTGTAACACGTGAGAGAAATGTAGATTTACCAACATTAGGAAAACCTACCAGTCCTACATCTGCAATCACCTTTAGCTCCAGAAGCACTTCAAGCTCCTGAAAAGGCTGTCCAGGCTGGGCATATTTGGGAACCTGCATGGTAGGGGTTGCATAATGCTGATTTCCCTTACCGCCGCGTCCACCGCGCAGAACAATCTGACGACGATTGTCACCGGACATGTCTGCAATTACCTTACGGGATTCAGCCTCCATGATAACAGTACCTTCCGGTACCTTTAATATAATGTCGGCACCGTCGGCACCGTGGCAGCGCTTTTTGCCGCCCTCCTGACCGTCTTCTGCCTTATATTTTCTTTTATGACGGTAATCACCGAGGGTATTCTGTCCCTCGTCAACTTCAAAAATGACGTCTCCGCCCTTGCCGCCGTCGCCGCCATCCGGACCGCCGTCAGGTACATATTTTTCCCTGCGGAAGCTTACATGGCCGTCGCCGCCCTTACCGGAACGGATATATATGGTAGCTCTGTCTGCGAACATTAAATCTCCTTTATAAGAAAAGGCTCCAAACCTTTATAGATTTGAAGCCTCCTGCTCTACGAATTACTCTGCCTCTACTGGTACGATAGAAACCTGTTTCTTATCGCGGCCTTTTCTGGTGAATCTTACAACACCATCGGTCAGTGCAAATAATGTATAGTCTTTTCCGCATCCTACGTTCTCGCCTGCATGGATCTTAGTTCCGCGCTGTCTGTAAAGGATGTTGCCGGCTTTAACAAACTGTCCGTCTGCTCTCTTCGCACCTAATCTCTTGGACTCGGAATCACGACCGTTCTTTGTGGAACCAACTCCTTTTTTATGTGCGAATAACTGAAGGTTCATCTTCATCATTGTTGTTACACCTCCTTGACTCTTACTGTCAAATATCGATTGTTATAACTATGCTCAATTTCTGTTAATCCAAGAATCAGGGAATCCATAAGCAGTTTCCCGCGCTCAGTATTCGGATTTGTTTTAAAATGGATGGATACATATCCCTCATCCGCTTCCGCTTCAAGTTGCTCTTCCGTAAATTTCTCAAGAGAATTCACAGTAGTAATGATCAAGGCTGATACGGCAGCACATACAATATCCTGTCCCTCTTCGGCATAGCCTGCATGTCCTTTGGACAGAAAATCCAGATAAGAGCCTTTTCTCTTCTTAACTGTAATATTGATCATAACAGCACCTGATTAAGCGTTGATCTTTTCGATTTTAACTTTGGTGTACTGCTGTCTGTGACCGTTTTTCTTGTGATATCCAGTTTTTCTCTTGTACTTGTAAACGATGACTTTTTTAGCCTTTCCGTTCTCAACTACAGAAGCGGTAACACTGGCATCCTTAACGTCTTCTCCAACCTTTAATCCGTCATTGCTAACTGCAATTACAGAATCAAAAGTAACGGTTTCACCAGCTTCAACTCCGAGCTTCTCAACTCTGATTACGTCGCCTTCAGCAACTTTGTACTGTTTACCACCTGTTGCAATAATTGCGTACATTTGTGGCACCTCCTATAGACTTTACTCGCCAAATATGGTGGTCTCTCGACTCTTAAACCTCTTTGTGCGGCATACTCGATTATAATAACAGGGAGATTTGGTTTCGTCAAGAGGTTTTGTGAAAAAAATTGTAAAAAAATTTGTAAAAAAATAAAAACGAAAACCCATGTTTCTGGTTTGCTGCTTGTAATAATTTCGAAAATACGAAAAAGGAATTTCTTATAGTTTTATTTAGAGCGTGTTCGAAAAATCTCCTGACTTTATCTGCCTGATCTCCTCTATTACCGGTTTTCTGACTTTCTTTCGTGTCATCTCCAGAATGTGAAGCGGTGTAATATCTATGGCTTTACATTTCACCGGATCCTTCCTCAGATATTTCTGCAATACATGAAAAAGCTCGTTGTTATGATCTGGGTTTGTCATATTGATAAAATCAATAAGAATAATTCCGGACAGGTTGCGAAGCCGCAGTTGTCGTGAAATTTCCTTAGCTGCTTCCAGATTGATTTTGCGATAGGTTTCTTCGGCTTTTTTCTTTCCGGTAAATTTCCCGCTGTTTACATCGATGGAGACAAAGGCTTCTGTCTGCTGGATCACAATAAACCCGCCGCTGTTCAGCCAGATTTTTTCCTTTTGAACCTCATCCAGCGCGTTTTCCATGCGGGAAAGCTTGTATAACGGAAGAAGCTTGTCCTGATAAAAATGGGCTTTGCTTTCTTCCTCCGGACTTGTTTCTTTCAAATAAGAAGTGATCTGCTGAAAAATTTCAGGATCATCTGTTACAATGTCTGTGAGATTTTCGCTGTAAATATCACGGAGAGTGGTAAGGTAAACCGGTTCTGTTTCGTAGAGAAGGCTGAAACAGGTGCGGCTTTTGCCGTTGACAGCAACTTTTTCATACAGTGATTTCAGATAAGAAAGTTCCTGAAGGATTTCAGCCTTTTCAGCCTGGGCTGCGTTGGTGCGGACAATCAGGCCATATTCCTTATCCGGACGTGCAGCCTCTGCTTCCAGCCAGCCGGATAAAGTGTGGCGTTCTGAACCAGAGAGCTTACCGGATAGTCCGAACTTTTTTTCTCCTGTGGTGAGCACCAGATACTTACCGGTAAAATTTAAGTTTGCAGTCAGTGCGGGCAGCTTGCCCTTCATGGCATCACGGCTTACCTGCACCAGAATCTGGTCACCCGGACGCAAGGGACTGCCAGGTGCTTTCCCGGAGGCATAGATAACCTGCTCTGCTTCCTGAAGAGGAAAATAACCGCGTACTCCAGGTGCAATAAGAACAAATGCTGCCTGGATATTAGAAGCAATATTTTCCACCTGTCCTACATAAATATTTCCGAGAATGGACTGTCGGGCGGCTGCCTCCAGGCGAAGCTCCATAATCTGACCTTCTTCCTCGATTGCACAGGCATGACATTTGTTACCGCAAAGTTCCATGGTTGTTAGAATTAATTTCGTCACTTGATTCACCTGTTTTAAGTTTATTGAACTTCCACGCCAAGGGATTCCAACGATACAAATTTATGTTTTTTCTCATTTCCAAGATCTGCATATACTTCCAGGCGATGAATCATGCAGGCAAATTCCGGAAGCTCCTGTCCAAGCCAGCTGGTAAATGCATCCATTACAGCATCTGGTTTGGTATAGTTGGCACTTGCAGAAGCAAGACTTAAGAAAATGCGGTTGTCATTCTGTAAATTCATTTTGTAAATAAAAGGTCGGATATCTACCTGTTTTTCGCCTTTTTTGGTTTCTTTTGTAACAAGGATCTCAGGCTGCTTTAAAAATTCCGTAATTCTTGTCTGCCATCCATCTGCCGGTGCTTTTCCAGGACGAAATTCCACCAGATAATCAGCTGCTGCCACCAGGGACATCGCTTTGCTCGCTTTTCCGTCTTCCACCTGGCGGGCACTTAAAACATGAATACCATCTACCATCTGGCTGTTAAGACGTTGACAGATTTCATCAGTAGGAATCGTAGCGGTAAGCTCCATATCGAAATATTCCCCTGTGCTGGTAACGCCCACTCCAAGAGGGGCAGCAAAGGACATGATCATATGAGGGCTGTAACCTCCCGAAAAAGCAATTGGAAGCTCTGCGCGGCGGATGGCTTTCTGGAAGTAGCGCATGGTGTCAAGATGTCCTACAAATTTCATAGGCCCTTCTTTCGTAAATTTAATTCTTACCTTCATAACATACGCCTCCTTCATAACGTCTTGCTCCGCAGCCTGCACATTTCTGACGGCAGTTTGGTGTAACCACTTCGCCTTTTGCCTGTTTCCACTCACGGATCAGAAACTCCTTTGTAACACCTGCATCTATGAAATCCCATGGGAGGATTTCATCTGTGCTTCTCTCTCGGAGTGTGTAGAATTCAATGTCAATTCCTGTTTCTGCAAAAGCCTCTTTCCAGATGTCGTAGCGGAAGCTTTCTGACCAGGCATCGTAAAGGGCACCTTTTTCATAGGCTTTTAAGATAACTTCAGAAGCACGGCGGTCACCTCTTGCAAGGAAGCCTTCCAGTGTGGTTACATCCGGTTCATGCCAGTTGTATTTAATACTCTTCTGGTTCAGCTGTGCACGGATTTCTTCTTTTACTACTTTTGCCTTGTCAATAAAATCCTGTTCTGTATACATTGGAGCCCACTGGAATGGGGTAAATGGCTTTGGCACAAAGAAGGATGTGCTGACTACGATCTGAACCTTTCCATGGCGTTTTTCCTTTGGAACGGTATCGTAATATTCTTCTGCAATACGCTCTGCAAGATGAGCAATTCCCTTCATGTCTTTTTCTGTTTCAGTAGGAAGCCCAAGCATGAAATAAAGCTTCACACGGTTCCATCCTCCAACAAATGCCTCATGCGCACCGTGAAGGATCACTTCTTCGGTAAGTCCTTTGTTAATTACATCACGAAGTCTCTGGGAACCAGCTTCCGGGGCAAAAGTAAGGCTGCTTTTCTTAATATCCTGAACCTTGCTCATAACATCCAGGGCAAAAGCATCAATACGAAGTGACGGCAGGGAAATATTAACACCTGCAGATTTAAATTCGTCGATCAGGAAGTTTACCAGCTCTTCCAGATGGGTGTAATCACTGGAACTTAAGGAACTGAGGGAAATTTCCTCATGACCGGAATTCTTCAGCATAGCTCTTGCAGATTCCTTCAGTTCTTCTACATCACGTTCACGGAGAGGTCTGTAGATCATACCAGCCTGGCAGAAACGACAGCCACGGATACATCCACGCTGGATTTCCAAAGTGACACGATCCTGTGTAGCTTTAATAAAAGGAACAACCGGTTTTTCAATCGGGCAATATCCTTTATCCATATCTACGATCAGCTGCTTTTGGACTTTCTCGGGAACTCCCGGACGATTTGGTGCAAAGGATGCAATTGTACCGTTTTCTTTGTATGTGACATCATAAAATGCCGGAACATAAATTCCCGGAATCTGAGCTGCCTTCAGAAGGAACTCCTCCCTGCTGCCTCCGGCTTCCTTATTGGCCTTGTATGCATCAAAAAGCGCATCATACACAGTTTCTCCTTCGCCAATATAAAACAGGTCAAAAAAGGCTGCTAATGGCTCTGGATTATATGCACACGCACCGCCTCCGATTACAATAGGACATGATTCGTCACGGTCAGCTGCTTTCAGTGGAATCTGGGAAAGATCCAGTGTCTGGAGTACGTTAGTATAACACATTTCATATCCAAGTGTGATGCACAGAAAATCAAAATCCCTGACAGGATCCTGGGACTCCAGGGCAAATAACGGGATATTCTGTTCTCTCATAAGCTTATCAAGATCAAGCCATGGGGAATAAACTCGCTCACACCAGACATCAGGGCGTTTATTGAACATATTATAAAGAAGCATCATACCAAGGTTGGACATGCCGATCTCGTAGACATCCGGAAAACAAAACGCCACACGGACATCTATCCCGTCTAAATTTTTCATCACAGAGTTGACCTCCCCGCCGATGTAGCGGGCTGCTTTGTCAACACTGAGTAATATTTCGTCACTAAGTGCTAATTTTCTCATTCTTTTCCTTTCACGATTTGTCACTATTTGCCAAATACAGAACTTCTTCTGTTTAGATTTGGATAGTGACTTTTTTTCTGAATAAGTGGGAAAAATAATGCTCATTTTTGAACCTATTTTTACCCCGAAAACGGCATTTGGTCACTGCGGTACCGGCAGTGGTATATACCGTTAATTATCCTATTATAATACAGGTCATTTCAGAAATTCAAGAGAAATCGTGTGCTTTTGTGGAAATGGTGAAAATTGTCTGCTGTCCCTCCTTTTTTACAGGATTCTTTTTTTCAATACTAATATGTCATATTTTTTGTTTCTGTCAAAAAATGTCGGGGTACTTGTTTCTTTGTGGTTATCTGCTTTCCTGGAAAACCCTTTCTTAAATAACCATTCTTAAAAATATTACATATTAAACGCGTAAGTATTCTATAAATATATTTCTTTGTATGGACATCCACCTTACAGGATTAATATGTCATTTATTTGAAATTTTATCAAAAATTTTCATAAAAGATCGGATTCTGAGCGAAAATCGGACAATATATAATTGAAAGACAATTAAACGCTCAGCCAATGATGGCAGAAAGGAAAAAAGAATGAGAAAAGAATCAAAAGAAATGGCTGTTACAGCCACAACAATGAAAAAAGAGAAAAGGAACGAAAATGCTGCAACTACTTTTGTCAATTACCTGGAGAGCTGGTACCAGAACGAATACCTTCCGAATTCAACCAGCAGCAGTACGGATGCTTACTACCACTGGATGATCTTCAATGTCATTGAACCCAACCTTCCGGATAAGGAGCGGGCGGTTGACGATATCGATGCAGAATATCTGAATGCTCTTTTGGCACGTATCGACCGAAAAAATGAAAATATGGCTGCTTCGGCATACCGTTTTCTGCGTGTTTTTATAAAGGATAGTTTTGAACCAGATACCGGAGATTATGAACTTTTCTTTCAATTAAAAAAATATTCCGTGTTGGAAAAAGATCCGGTTCTTTATACAGCGGAACAGCTTACCTGCTTTTTATCAGCTGCAAAGAAAGACAACACCTCCCATTATCTGGAATATGCCCTGGCGCTTTACTGTGGGCTGAAACCCGGAGAAATCCTTGGACTTAAATATGACAGTTTCAATCTGGAGGCAGGTACGGTAACGATCTGCGGGCTGCATGCACGGAACTATATGTCCGCTGACAGGAATGGAGTTAACGGTAGCCAGAACTTCAAATACAGTGGCAGAAAACTCCGTTCAGACAGCAATTACCGTACTGTGCCTGTTCCGGAATTTTTATTTGATGAGATCAGGGACCGGAGATATCTGAATGAGGGCATTATTCTGAAATATCCTGGACTGGCCGAAGAAGGCGCCCTGTGCCTTGGTCCATATGGAAAAGTCAAGACGCTTCCCACACTGAATACCAGACTGAAAAAGATCACACAGTCCTATGGCCTGCCCCGCATCTCCCTTGGAGATCTGAGATATATGTATCTCGCAGATCTTATCAAAAAGGAAAAACAGTTTAAAAAGATCATGGAACTTTTCGGATATGCAAATCCTTACCGGATGCTGAACCTCTGCCAGCAGATCGCGGATATCCAGGGAGAGACTTTAACTGTAAACGTTCCGTTTCCTGAGATATTTTATTATAAAATGTAAAGCTGATTTTAATCATAAAAATAATTCCAATAAGCATGAGTATCGGGAAGCTGGTAGGGTTTCTGTTCCACATTGCACTGCCTTTTCGGTTCCACGCAGCCCTGTTCCTTCGATAAAAGATGATGGGCCAACACATACTCTTCGATTATCTTTGAGATGTCATAGGTTTCCTGTTTCTGGGAGGCTACATAGATCCTGCTGGTAAAATCCGGGCTGTAATGTCCAAGACATTTAGAGATCGTTTTCATGTTGACCTGGTACTGTGCGAGGACTGTGGCATAGGTATTCCGGAATTTTCTCCAGGGTAGCCGGGAGATCCCGCTCTGTTCCATCAGGCGGTTGTAAGACTTGATATAAAAACTACGGTTATGGCACTGCCCGTTTTCATGACAGCAGATGTAGCCCAGATCCAGGAACCCTGGATCAGAAGCTTTGCGTTTTTCGTAGCGTTGTCGTTCCAGGAGGATCTCATCTAGGACAAAATCAGCCAGTACTACTGCCCTTTTGCTGTTTTTTGTTTTCAGTGGGAGTTCACTGCACAGTACCGGCCTGTTTTCCTGCTGTTTTTCCATGTACAGGTCCTTTCCAAGCTGTCGTTCCACAAAAAGTTTCTTGCCAAGGAAATCAATATCGCTGTACCGGAGTCCGGTGATCTCAGAAATCCGCAGGCCGGCAGTGACGGCAAGGAGCATGGGCAGATAAATCATGGGTTCCTGCTGTTTACACAGATATAAAAGATGGGCAGCTTGTTCCACGGTATAAACCTGCTGCCGGGTATCCACTTTTTTCTTCTGGCATGGCTGTTTTACTTCGGAAGAGATTCCGGTATAGATATCCCTGGAAAGATAGTTGTGTTTCCGGGCGTAACAAAGGGAACCTGTAATCACACCGATTGCAGTTCTCTGTACTTTCTGATACGGGATAGCAGATAATGCATTTACCAGGTCTTTTCTCTGTAGCGTATCCAGCATTTTATGACCAATCGCAGGGAGCAGGTAGTTTTCTATGATATTCCGGTAAGCGTTGTAGGTATTATAAGTGATCCTTTTTTGCCCGATCATATGATGGTAAAACCAGAAATCATAAAACTCTTTCACGGTATAAGAAAAGGGGATGAAACTGCCTTTTGCGATTTCCATGAGAGTCTCATCCCTTTTCTGGCGGGCCAGCTGCTTGTTGGAAGAGGCGGCCCGCTGTACCATCTTCACATCGCCGGATTCAAAAACAAGTAAAAGACGAAAACAGTATTTTCGTCTGGCTTTTACATATATAACGTCACCAAGGGATTTCCCAGAGATGAGCCTGCCATAAAGGAAGGTTTCCTTTACCTGCATCTGGGGATAGATCTCATTCTTTTTCACAGGCTATTTCCCCCTCTTTTTTTCAGCACCAAGGACCGGATCCAGGGAACCTGCAACGACAGCACCAACTTCAGGATCCGTACATGGAATCCTGTTACAGAATGCCAGTGTTGTAGTCTGTTTTGTGTGGCCAAGGATACCAGAGACTGTTTCAAGGGAAAAATCCTGTTCGAGAAGAAAACGGGCGAACATATATCTCAGATCACGCATGTTCAGTTTTGAAAGGCCGGTTTCTGTGGTGATCGTTTTTAAAGCGGCTCCTAATGTAACAGCAGATTTTATCTTTGCGGTGGGACCGAGGCAAAGATAAGATTTATATTCTGTAGCAGAAGGATATCTTGCCAGAAGTTTCCGGTTTTCTTTTCGCCGGGTAGAAAGTTCTGGAAATAGAAAAGAAGGGATTTTTAATGTTCGGTTCTGTTTGGTCCCTTCCAGTTTTTTTAACTGGCAGTTCTTCCCGGAATCGTTCAAGGTACAGATCCTCTGGATTGTGATGGTCTGTTCCTGGTGCTTGAAATCCGAATACTTCAGTCCGAGGATTTCCCCGGGTGTCAGGCCGCAGAAAAGAGCCAGTTGAATCTCCAGGTAATGGTTGGAATTGGAAGCGGCAGTCAGGAATGTGCGAAGCTGTTCCGGGGAATAGAAAACCGGATTTCCGGGAGGCTCCGGATAGTGCCGGATCTGCTGGAAGTCCATATCTGGAAGCCAGTTGTTTACACGGGCGTGTTTCAAAGCGTTGTGTAGCAGCTTATATGCATAATAGCCTCCATTGCAGCAGTAAGCCTGACAGGATTCCAGAACCCTATTGAGATAATCAGGAGTGACACATCCCAAAAGAATATCCTTATGCAGATGAGGCTGGATGATCAGGTTTATGATCCATTGCTTTTGAACCAGTGTACGGCTGCCATTAGAACCCTGAGCACACACATCATTCAGCCAGTAATCCAGATATTCCGAAAAGGTAAAAGGCATATCCCGGTCCTTTTTCAGTTTGGACAACTGGTCGTGGTAAGAAACCAGGGAATGCTGATAGCTCTCTTCTGCTTCTTCCCGGGATGAAAACCCGGTACGACGGCCGTATTCAATGGTGCAGATAAGAGGATTTACCAATTTGGTCAGATGAGCCCAGGTACCGTTGTCTTCCTGAAAAACGGGGGTTTTTGCTTGTTCTTTCATTGATTTGTTTTCTCCTTTGTGTGTTTGATATGCTTACAGATATTTCTCTATTACGAAACATTATATGAAGTTTCTCGGCTATTATCAATACAAAAGTTTCTTAATAACGAATTATTGATGAAAGTAGGGAATATCATGCAGAAACTCAGACCGGATATGAACATTGGCGGGAACATACAGAAAATACGGTATAGCCGAAAGCTTACACAGGATCAAGTGATTGCCAAAATGAATCTCATGGGGATCCAGATCTCCAAAAGTACCTATGCGAAGCTGGAAACAAATCGGATGAATATTAAAGTAAGCGAACTGGTGGCCATGAAGGAAATCTTTGAATGTGAGTTTAATGATTTCTTTGAAGAGCTGAATGAGTAAGAATATAGATAAAATATTATTCGGGGAACTCTCTTATTATCTAGGTATATGGCAAAACGTAATTATATAAGAGGGTTCTCTGTCTTTTTATATAAGATAATGTCGTATGTGACAAAATGTTTACAAGAAGGTCAGAATTTTTAAATTCCTGATTTCTCTTAGCTTATGCGTCTATATCATATTGAAATTTCTCATATATAGAATGCCGCATTTTTTCATATAATTGCTTAAAATTTTCTTCTGCATCGTCAGAAGAGATAGTATTTGAAGTGATTAAGGCACTTTCGAGCCGACTGCTGTAATTAAGGGCAAACTCAGGGTATTTCAGAAATGTATCCAGGGCAGCAGATTCCAGTTCCTCTCCTGCTTTCAAACGTTTCAACTGAATACTATCAAAAAGTTCTTGTGTCATAGGTACGATCCCGTATATTGCAGCCCATTGAGTCTGAGTGAAATGTTTCAATTCTGCCGGCAATGTCAGTAATTTTTGTTTTTGCTCCAAGGTCAATTCGTTGAATAAACTTTTTTCCATAATCAAAATTTCCTCCCATTGGAATAAGTGTGTGCAAGTAATTACAGTAGAGATTCTACAACTTATAATTCAATTATATATTAGTTATCCTATACTTACAATCTCTGAATAATATTGTAGTTGAGGGTAATGGTATATGGAAGATCGTAATTATGGAACTATCCGGATTAAATTGGATGAAATGATAGAAAAGCAAAACATCAGTAAGAACAAATTGGCTCACCGCGCTGAAATGCAAAGGACCCAACTCAACCAGTTTTGTAAAGGAACGGTGACACGGCTGGATACTGCTGTCTTGGCCAGGTTGTGCTGTGCGCTGGATTGTAAGATAGAGGACTTGTTAGAGTACGTTCCGCCAGAAAATGAGGAAAAATAATTATAGATCAATGTTAAATTGCAGGAATGTGTAGTTACAAATACATTCCTGCATTATTTAAAACAATCTTTTCCTGACAGTCTCTTTTCATAACAATATTGTCATTTTTTTATTAAAGTTTCATTCCAAGTTGTTAGTATCCTGGAATGAAGTCTTTGCATTTTGCTGATTTCCCTTGAGGTCTTGTAGATGTCTGTATCTAGGTACAACTGTGGCAGCAGGGCTAATTCCGTTTGTTTTTGTTTTGGCATCAGTGGGTTTGTACGTTTCCCTTCAATTAGTTTCTGATAATTGGTATAAAGTTGTGGGCACTGTCCTTTTAACAGGGAAGGGATGTCTGGATATATGACTTTCTGGAATATGTCTGATGCCCAGTATCCCGTGACTGTCAAATCAATTGGATTAACGTACGCATGATTGAAGAAATTAATGTCAATGATGCATCCGTGAATGCGTCCATCTCCTCCTATTTTTTGAATGGCACCAGCAATTTTTTCCTGAAAGGCAGTATATTTGTCCATAGGGGTCTTAATCGTTGCAATCATTTGATCCATATAATCATAATAATATTGGATGTCCTTATGTTCCAGTCTTTTCAATTCTCCTCCATGCAGTATGGCTAACAGCCCATGCCTGCTCTTATGTATGAAACAGTAATAACCATTTTTCTTCAGCATATAAAGAATATAGAGTTTGCGGCTGAAGTCCATGCTGATATTAGTTCCCCGCATGAAATCCTGATAGGCCTGAGTGTTGATTTCATAAACACCATCCCCGTAATCTGAAAAGTAATCATATTCCCCGTCTATCAGGAAATATTTCAGATGAGGATTGTTATTATGGTATCCGATCTGATTATCCGCATAGATCCGTTCTTCACCATCATCATAAAATACATTCCGGTGTGTGTGCCCGCTGACGTACACAAATTTGAAATGAGATTTTGGATTGGAACTAGTTTTACGAACAGCTCAAACAGGGAAAAATCTGAAGATACGTCGCCGCCTATGAGTGTGATGCCGCAAGATTCCTGCACAATGGTATCTACAATTTTCTGCAGGGTGAAAACTACGTCTTCCCTGGAACGGCATCCGGCATTTTGAATCCGGTGCAATAAGTGCAGGTCCGTGATATAGCTGATCCGGTTGTAACGCCTGGACATATCAGAAGAAGCAGGCTCCCTTGATTCCTGTAAGATCGCTGCCGTCTCTTCTTCATTCTTCTCTGTTGAAGGGAATTCCTGGTTAAACTTTTGATTATAAGTATATTTTTCATAAGGAATTCCAAATTTTTCACATATGGAGCTGGTCAGCCTGGCGTCCTTAAGCTCCAGCCCGTTTGCGTTATTCAGATATTTCAGGCCTTCACAGAGAACCAAGACTGATCCGGACAAATCCCCTTTCAGGAAGGATACAAAGTCAAAGAAATACTCAAATTTATGAGACTGTCTGGCTATCGTTTGGCCGTCCCTGTTCTCCCACTGCTGATTCACTATAAATTTATCTTCCCAGTAGGATTTGCTGACACTGTAAAGAATTTCTGAATTGGCAGTGACTGGCAGCTTTGTTGTATTATCCGTTTGATAACTGGAAGTATCTATTTCCAGATCAATAGCCGCGGACAGCTCGCAGTTCCTTAAATCCCCGTTTCTGGAGCAGGCAAAATCTTCAAAGGTGGTAAAAACGCGGCAGACTTTTACACAGTAGCTTTCAAGGCGGTATAATACTTTACGCCCCCGGCTGTTCGTATATTGGTAAACGGATGTTTCATCGCAATAAAGGTGCGTTTGGGAATCAAAATACCCTCTTGTTTCTGTTACCACATTATGGCTGCCCCAGTCATTTGCGAAATCCCTTACTTCTTTTTTCCGTCTTGAATTTGTTACTTTTGCTTGCTGGCTGTAATTAAATTTTTGGACAACTTCTTCCGGATTATAAATCAGGCATAACTCCTGCACTGCATAATCACCGCAGTAGTAATCTTTGGAAAGGTATTCCATAAGAGTATCCATACGTTTTTTATCAGAAGGATCATGATAAGCATACTGGAACAGGAAAAAGCGCAAGGGCTTTTTTTCTGAAAATCTTGCCTTTTCATAATTTCCGCACACTTTTTTCAGTTCTTCATAGGTACTGCAGGCGTTAAATTTATCCAACCAGTTCTGGTACTGCATTTTTACTGTTTTTTCAATATGCTGGTAAGCTTTTCTGTCCTCCGGTGAGAATCCTGGGAGGCTATCAGTTATTGTATCAGAGATAAATGAATTCCTAGTATAAAGCTTATTGGTATCAAGATGAAATTCGTGTATTGTTTCATCGGAAAAAAGGCACTGGTAATAACAGGCATCATCATAGATATCCCCATCGAGGAATTGGTAGTATTTTTCAAAGTCTGGAAATATTTCTTTATGTTTCCTGGAATAAGGTTCATCTGGATCATCTAAATAAAACCATTCCTCTTCCACAAAAAATTCCTGGCGGATCACATCAAAACCTCTGTGCCTGCTTTTTCTTAATCCAAGCTTTCTTTCGGCTCTAAGAATATCTATATTTCTATATAGTTCCCCCGGGACAGAATTTAGTGTTAATTCACCAATTTTCAATTTTTCGATAATCTTTTTACTTCTGGATTTTTATGAATTATTTCTGGCATACTTTCAACCATCCGCTTGTCATGTAAAGATCAATATAATATCTGTTGTACATACCAATTATTTCCTTGCATAAGTTCTATTTTGAAAATTTTTAGCATTTTGCTGACTGATAATTATTGCATTTACTATCTCAGTCTTGTCATCATTAAAATTATTTGGCTTGCTCTGCAAGTTCTTCCCCGATATATGCGCGAAAGGTATCGGCATAATCTGTTGAAAAAACAGTCTGAAACAGGCGGATACTTCTTCCGTCTATCTGACTGTATATATTTTGTTTCGAAGTATAAGACTCCGCATATTCTTTGTTTGTGATATCCATGTCCCGATCATACAATGCAAGAGAAGCATCCGTCTTACAGTCCAGCACCAGATCGTCTATGATTTCAAATAGTTCCAGAAGTCGCTTAGTATTTCCTTCCGTTTCCAAAAGACTACTGAATTCATTATAGGCGCTTTCATAGGACGTGATATTTCTTCAGGATACGTTCTTTTTATGTATGACTCGGTGTCCTTATTTTCTCCTAAGTCCTCTGACCTGGAATGAGCATTACATCCAACAAGCCCGGTCAACAATGATGCACTAAGAAGAATGGTCAGAAATCGGATTGTGGATTGTTTTTTCATAAGCAACTCCTTCCTCGCAAACATGTCTCTTCGTGTTCATCGAAAAGACTCTTCCTAGAATTTCGTACCCCCACCACCATGTGTTCTTCCAGAAGATGAGGTGTGTGTACTGCTGCCTGAAGAACTCTTTTCTTTTGCAGTCTTTGTTACCGTATGGTACAAGAACAAATCTCTGCTTTCTGTGACATTCATACTTCCATCTTTCACATAATTTCCTGCTGCCGCCTGGAAGCGAACCGTCTTCAGCTGTGCTTTCATTCTTCCAACAATAATGAATGCCAGAATCACACCAACACCAATGGAAATAAAAATCCAATAGAATGGTAATGCATCTTTTGGAAGTGTCCTTGCTGTATACGGGCTTCCATTTCGTGCCTGTGTAATAAAATCATCACAAAGTTCAGCAAATGTCATACATGCAGAAAAATAATTCTGCGATTTCAGATCATCCATCATCTGTTTCGGAATATACTTAATGCCCGCATCGGTAAAAGCAGTGATACCATAACCACAGGTTGATATATAAACATCGTTATCTTCTGTACTGATCAATAACAGCACACCATCTTTATCCGCTCCATATCCATATTCGCAGTAGTCGTACATGTCATCTGCAAATTTCTCAACTGTTAATCCTTTGAGTGTATCCGTTGTCATGACGATTACGTCCATCTTCTGTCGGATACTGATTTCATCCAGGACATCGAGCAATTCGTTTTCCTCGCTGTCAGTCATAAGATCGGCCAGATCCTGCACCCGGTAATATTCATCCGCAAAGCCTTCGGAATCCTCTGCATATGCCGGAATTGTCATACCAAGACAAAGGATGAGGATAAGTAAAAACGATATCATTTTCATTTTCTTTTTCATTCCGTCACCCCCTAAAATAGTCCAATAAAGTGCAGAAGTGTCGCCGCACCATAGGTTACTGCTGTGAATGCTACTGCTAGAATTGCAGTCCAGCGAGTTGCTGCTGCTTTATCTACCGGCAGATCTCCGACGAATTTTCCGGTCTGTCCATTCATTGCAAATGTGTATTTGTTTCCATTCCATGTCGTATTCAAAAGCCATACTGGATATAATGCATACTTCGCTTTTCCATTATGAAACTGTACACTACTATTTTCTGCTGTGACACTGTTATATCCCTGAACGGTTTCAGCAAAAGCCTCCTCAGTCGAGCGCTTTACACGTGCATTCGCCCGTTCGATACTCTCTTCCGCTGTCACATCATATTTATCTGCCAAATATCCGGCAAGGTAAGCAGTCTGGAAATCCACTGCTTCCGCACAGTTGTATGGTTCAATGGATTCCATCAGATCATCCGCCATTTTAGACGAACCGTCTACGGGAACATTTTCAAATCCAACGTTACCGCCTCTATGTACCATAAAGTAGCTGGTTTCCGTATAATCGTAATCACTGTCACTCCATACACGGATCTTGGTTGCCCGGTAACGCACATTGGCATCTACATCGGTATCAAAAAGCCAGAATGGAACATAGACTCCTTTGATCTCATCAATATGATTCTGATCCTTGAAGATCTTCGGCAAAAGACGCTTTCCGGTTAAATGCTTCATCAATCCTTCTTTTGCCGCTTTTTTGTCCAACTTAAACGGTATTACCAAATCCGGCTTTAATGCTCCTGAGAACTGTCCCATCATGACAATCGGATTGTCACAGAATGGACAAGAGGTCGCTGCCATATTGGCATCTCCCACAATCTCTCCTCCACAAGACTTACATACATAAGTACGTAATCCTTCGGTTTCACCTTCCTGCCATTCTCCACCGGCATTGGTTTCCCACTCCATACTATCTGTCTGTTCTTCCTGTAGTTCGTCGTCATACCCCTTCAGTGCATCCATTTCGAACTCGGTGTCACAATATGGACACTTCATCTTCTGAATCGTACTGTCGAAGGCTATCGCACCGCCACAGCAAGGACATTTATATTCTTGCAAGTTTGCCATGAAAACCCTCCTTCCTTAATCTTAATGAGCCTGTCGGTCAAATTCTGCAAGCGCTTCATCCGCTCTCCGAATCCATTCTGTACGATCTCCGTAGATTGCAGCATCCAGAGAGTTCATTGCCTGCTCTGCCTTTTCTGCCATATCTGCATCTCCTCTTACCGCAGCATTGAATCCGACTGAAATATCCTTCACAGCATCCATCTGTTTCTTCCAGTTATTCATTGCATTACCCAATGTTTTCTGGATTCCAAACAGACTGTCAAAATACTTTTTCAGTTTTTCAAAATCCAAGACATTATTCATCGGAACAAATACCTCATAAAGTCCCGGAGTGTTGATAAATGCAAGATGCGCTACTTCTTTTTTCTCTGTCTTATCACCATTTCTTACTTCTTCTTTTTCGAATTCATAAGCTCGCAAATCGGCGATACGGTATACACAGGCACGTGTGCTCTTTCCAAATAGGAAGAATTTATAATCCACCTGGGTAAATGCCACCAGACCAATATCCTCTGCTACGTAAAGATGACCACCGAATCGTTTCAGTTTCTGCGCTTTATTCTTTGTTTTCAGACGAGGTACAAAGAAATATTCCCAAAGTTTTGTTCCTCGGTCCACCTGCTCCAAATGTGATTGAACACTTGGAAGATTGGCATGCACATAGTCAAATGCTTTCATACCCTTACTTCTACAATTCTTTCGGCAAATGCAATTACCATCCGCCAGTTTCTGAGTCTGGATTAAGTTAATTTCTGCTCCACAGATTGCACATTTGTTTGCCATAATTCATTCTCCTTTCAATCAATACCGGAATCCCGGTTATCTTCTTTTCTCGTTTATGATTCTCCTGTTGCTTTCACGACCCATTTGGCATTGTCTACCTGGAAGCTATAACCACAGAAGGAACAACAATTGTGTTCATCTGGTATGAAATTGGCTCCACAGGATGGGCAATCTTTTTCCTTGAAAAATGCTCCGTCCGTCTTCCTTCTTTCTGGATATCTCGCCCTCTGCAAAACGAGTGTCGTTTTTGTTTTCTTTGTATACGGTTTTCCGCTCTCAGGCAGGTAGGTTTCACTTCCATATGCCGTAGCGGTAATTTCTGTTGTTTTGTCTGTATTTACAACATTTTTAAGTATGATCGATCCGATTCCATAATCCATCAGATCGGACTTGTTTACATCTTTATAAAGTGCTTCATTGATGCAGGATCTCAGATAATTTTCCGAGTATCTTACGATTTCCTTCGGCAGGTTTTCCTGTTTCTCTTTCTTGGATTGAAAAAATTTTGCAATCCCCAGAAGTATAAGCAGTGTAGCAATTACACCTATGGTAAGAGAAATATCCGTATCTTTAATCAGATAAAGGCATAAGGTCAGACACAGGAACATGATGACCGAGTAGGCAAGCAATAATAATCCGTATTGCATGTTCGCACCTATTTTCTCATATATTTCAAATGCCTCTGTCTGCCAGTCGTAAAATTCACTTTGTATCACACCGCCACAATATGGACAGATGACTTGCTGACTGCTCAGTTCCGCCTCAGCTCCACAGGATGGACAGGTGATCGTCCCTTTATCGGAATAAAATTCCTTGTTCTTGCCCTGACGGTCAGAATGACGGATATGCCTTGACTGAAGAATCCGAAGGTAACTGTTTTTCCGATAAATCTGATGTACTGTTTTACCAGCTTGAGGAGAAATAAGACGTTCCAAAGAACTACATTGCAGGATAGACTCCCTCCACTCCCGTCCGTCATCATTCCATCTTTTGAAATTATTTTTCGGAAGTGGTACAACGTCTGCCACCTGGATATCTCGGCAAAGCTTACGCTTTCCCAGCAGTTCCACCTGATGAACCATCTTTCTGCGAAATGTAAGATCCATTCTCTTTGGAAGATAACCCTTATCTGCTTTTCCAAGTGGAAGTAACACATTTTCAAAGGAATCCTTGATATCCTTCTGAAGCCTTGCCCCTTGCAGCGGTGTTTCACGCTTTGCAAGAATTCTTTTCATTTTTGCTTTTTTCAAATTCTTTGGCATAAACTGTTCAAAGTCTATGTCAATGATTTTCTCAGCAATGGCAAACGCACAGATTATGGTAGCTGCAAACGCAAACAGCATCGCCTCTGACAATCCCATATTTATCCCTCCTCATCTATCATTCTATCTGGTTGACCTATTGTTCCTTCTCTTTGCTCTTACCAAATATTTCATAGATCAGGAATATGGAGATAATGATTCCCGCCGGGATCATCATAACGGAGGTAATGTTATCACCTATATCGCCTGTGTAAAGCTTGTATTCTCCATTCAAAGCCCGGTAAGCCTTCTCTGTCACTTCATCCCCCCGGGATATATCTCTGGAAAATACATCTTTTCCTGTATAAGTTTTTCCATCCACTTCAAAGGACAGAATTGCGTGATACTTTACAACTTCATCGCCCTTTTCATCGGTCTTAACACTTATCTGATAATCTTTTACAACGGCGGTTACCTGACGAACATCGGAAGATAGTTTATATTCTATACTGAAAAAAATATGAGTAATTCCATATACAACAAGCCCAATCGAACCAATCAGTAAGAATACACATATCACCTTATTTTGTGCTTTATCTGAAAGTACCTTCACGCAACCCCCTCCTTCCTATCTTTTCTTTTACTACTTTGTTTCTTCCTCGGAATCCTCTAACGTTACCTTAAAAGAACTCAGGAAATGCATAAAATCCTCACTGTCAACAAATTCCTTCACATCTAAATCTTCACACTCGAGACCCTTTGTGAAATTTACTTTCACTGCATAAACCATATTTTTATCAGAAGGTTCCGTAAGCACTAATCGGATCTCACACTCACGAATGGAATCCGCTTTTCCCCAGCTTCTAAATACCTTAGAGCCTTTGTAATCCCCAATCGTGATATGTTCGAAACCACTGTGATCTTCTCCATAGTCCTCAGCCTCACGTACCACTGTAGAACTTTTCGAATTCTCATGGAACAATACAATATCAATCGACGTATCATTTTCTTGATTTGCTAGTGTTAAACTGCTTGTATCTGACGTTTTTTCCTTATAGCCTAACTCCTTGGCAATTTCAAAGCTGATACTTACAGTCTTCTACCTTCTTTTTCTTCCCGGTGATACTTGATAAGATCTTTACTTAATCCAATGAAACCAATGAGACCTAGCGGAATCATTGCAGCAAATGCAAGAAAGTAAATCGGAGTTGGTCCCGGTTCCAGTTTATATTTTCCTTTTGAGTTCCGGTAAACGGTGATCAGTACAGTATCCCCTCTCCTTATTTCTTTATTGTGAAATTCAAAATCATCATATGTCGTTCCATCGATTTCATAAGTAAATCTTACCTTGTATTTTTCTTTTCGTTCTCCATTATCATCTTTTTCATTCGATTGTTCACAACTATAAACAGTTGCATGAAGTGTTCGAACATCCGTGGAATTCTTAAACTCACTGCTTTCATGCTTCGTATATATCATACCACCGATTCCTGCGATAATAATGATGATACTTAAAATCAAAGCACCTATTGTGTTCTTATGTTCCTCTTTTTCTGATGGGAGTCTAAACATAGAATTCCCTCCTCTCCCGCGAATTACTGTCTGTCGTTTTCGTCAAAGATGTCGCCACATTCTGGGCAGAATTTTGGTGGGTGTGTCGGGTCTTCCGGTTCCCATCCACATTTATCACAACGGTAAAGCGGTGCACCTTCCGGTTTCTTGGAACCGCAATTCTGACAGAACTTACCCTTATTTACAGTACCACAAGAACAGGTCCATCCATCTTCCTCTACTGGTTTCGGTGATCCACATTCTGGACAGAACTTTCCGGTCGCTGTAGCACCACATTTACACTTCCATGCACCTGGCGCCGGCTGAGGTTCTGGCTTCTTTGACCCACAATTCTGACAGAAGTTTCCATTTACCACTGCACCGCAAGTACATTTCCATCCATCTGCTGCCGGGGCTGCCTGAGCCGCCTGCTGCGCTGCCATTTGCTGTGCCTGCTGCTCCTGCTGTTGCTGTCCCATAGCAAATAAATTCTGTGCATTCATACCGCCACCTTGATTCATTGCCATACCCATGCCCATGAAGCCAGTCATAGCACCAGCCTGATTGCCTGCTGCTGTCTTCATTGCATCTGCCTGTGCACCAACCAATGTTGCTGCCGCCATAGTAGGATCACGCATGATTGCTGTACGCTGTGCCTGTTTAATGAGTTCTGCATCTTCATCCGGAAGAGTTACAGAGCCAAGTGCAATACTTACAACCTGTAATCCTCGAAGTGCGCCCCATTTTTCTGAAAGTGCAGTATTCATTGCATTTTCAAGATCGGTATTATGAGTTACGATCTGGTTTGGGCGAAGTTCTAATTCAGACAAATGTCCAAATGCAGGCTGCAAAGCGGAGATAAACTCTGTCTTCAGTGTCGCATCTAGTTCCTCACGAGAATATTCCTGTTCTACGTTTCCGCAAACATTGGAGTAGAATAACAGCGGATCGGCAATTTTGTAAGAATATACACCAGAACAACGAATAGATACATCAATATCAAGTCCAATCTTCGAATCTACTACGCGGAATGGAACCGGATTCGGTGTACCAAAACGGTTCTCCAGAATTTCCTTTGTATTGAAATAGTAAACTCTCTGGTCTTTTCCGGTATCTCCACCATAAGTAAAACGTTTTCCTACAGTCTTGAATGTCTCTTTGATACTTTCGCCAAGATTTCCCGCGAAAATAGATGGTTCACTTGATGTGTCGTAAGTGAATTCACCTGGCTCAGCGCAGACTTCTACGACCTTCCCCTGTTCCACGATGATCATACACTGTCCGTCTGCTACAGCAATCCCAGAGCCGTTCGAAATAATATTGTCATTTCCTTTTGTGTTCGCCGAACGTCCGCTGACACGTTTTTGTCCTTTTGTAACGAGTACCTCCTTCGGCATCGATTCACAGTAGAAAAATTCCTTCCATTGATCAGCGAGAGTGCCGCTGACAGCACCCATACCTGCTTTAATAAGTCCCATAATAATTACTCCTTTCCTAAAAAATGATCTTCTCTATATTGTCCGGTTTCTACCGGCAGATCACCAAAAATAATACTTTAGTATAGAATGTTCCATAATTGCTGTCACACAAGAAGGCGAAGCGGCAACAATCGAAAACTATCTGGATACAGATAAAATTGAGCAGGAATCTCTCTACGATGGGATGTATGCGGTAACTACTGACCTGCTGGATGATGATGTGAAAGATATTTTAAAGGTCAGCGAGGGGCGCTGGGAAATCGAAGAATGTTTCCGCATAATGAAAACCGATTTTGAAGCAAGGCCCGTTTTTCTTCATGATGATGTACGCATAAAGGCTCATTTTCTTATCTGCTTTCTTTCATTAGTAATATACCGCTTCCTTGAAAGAGAATTAGAAAGCAAATTTATCTGCGAAACAATCCTGGATAAATTAAGATCAATGAACTTTGCAGACATTCAGGAGCAAGGCTTTATTCCACTTTATATACGAGATAAACTGACTGATGCTTTGCACAGGATCTGTGGTTTTGATACGGATTATAAATTCATTACCAAAAGTCAGATGAAAACGATTCAGAAAAAAAGTAAAGGAAGGGAATAAAATACTATAGTTTAAAACAACACAGAAAATCACTGGAGCGCTTATATTTACAGGCTCCCCAGCGATTTTGTTCGTTCTAAACTGTCAAAGACAGGAATTTAATAGCAGATTCACTTTATTGTCAAGTAATGGAATGAATCTGCTATACACAATTTCAGTTAATATTTACTTAATGCTTTATCCGGCGCTCAGAATATTCCAGATATCATCAATCACGTCATAGTAATAAACCTGATCATCGTACACTGCATAATAATTTTCTTTTACAAACTGATCTTCATGTTCTGTACCGAGAACAAATACCATGCATTCTCTTCCGTCTATTACTTCCTTACTTCCGGTATACCATACTGACATTCCAAGTCTTAAATAGTAACTGACTTCATCAGTCTCACAAAGCAAATTATAAGCACGATCTACCTCTGTACTATTATCTTCTGACAGATCACCTTCATATTCACTATATTCTCCATCTCCATAATAATAGATAGAGAAATCACAGCAATGCTTTTCTTCTGCAAGGCGGCCATCTTTTAAAGAAACTGCGGGGCGGTATGTAACACTCATATTATCTTCGGTTGCAGAAACCATTACATTAGAGTATATCTCACTTATATTGCACTTGAGAATGATGATCTCATCTGGTGCTCCTTTATAATAAGGAGCATCCAGATTATCGCGATATTCCGCATCTTCTGTCATTTCGGATGGATAAACACTAATTGACCAACCGTATCTGGGTACAATGGCATAAACCTCATATCCACCTGCATCTACAACTGTACCATTTTGTAAAAAAGGATAAATTTCCGGATAATCATTCTGTCTGGTATAATCCAAAATATCCTGAGCAAGTGCATCTTCACCAATATATCCCAGAAATGCCATTCCTACCTGACAATCATTTTCCCTTAAACTGTCCTGTAAGTAATCCAGATAGGCAGCTTCTTCCTGCAAACTTCCCATACATTCCACCGGCATGATAAATGCCAGCAGCAAGGCACTGATACTTATTATGATTGAACATTTCTTCATGATGTCAGTCCCCCTTGTAAACAAAATCAGTCTCTTCTTACGCTGTCTTAACCATCATTCAAAGTCAGACATTCTTACTCTACGACTAATTTTTCAAAATACACCTTAACAGTAAAGTCTGTATCACCAAAGTCTGAATACTCGTCATCGCCCTCTGCTGCATCTGCTTCTACTGCTTCTGTATCCGCTGCTTCTGCATCTGCCGCTTCATCCAGGCTGTCGCCAGTTGTAAAGCACAGATTGCCATCATCCAACAGATAGAATCTCATCAAATCTGTACTGAATAAAGAATAGCTTTCAGAATCCTCTTCCTTCTCTGGTGTGGATTTTAATATCAACGCATTTCCATCCAGTTCACCCTCAAGGTCAACCTCTGTTTCGGTTCCGCTTTCGATCATTACAAGAGAAGCTTTGCCGCCTGAAATGGAAATTTTCATTTCCACATCTGAAACTCCGGCAGCTGTAGGCATCTGCATTCCGAACGAATCCATCAATGTGCTGTTCCAATCACCGTCAAAGTCTTCCAGCTTAGGTTCTTCTACTGGTTTTCCCGGTACATAAGGTACATATTCTTCCTTTTCCTTATTCATGATAAAGAACATTCCACCAGCGTCCACGGAAATAGTTCCATCTGAATATTCAGCTTCCACAGTCTCATCATTTGCGGTTATTAACAGCTTATCCTCATCAATTTTCCATTCCAGCTCGTCAGGCTCCGCCTCACCGCCTTCATAAGCATTGGTTACTTCACCCTTGCCGCCTTCAGCAAAATTGAAGGTCATTTCCATTCCCATCATTTCCGGATGGAATGTATTTTCACCACCATCCATAGAAAGACTGTTCACATACCACAACCCCTCTACATCCTTTTCTTCCAGAGCATAAACATTTACACTGACAACACCTGCCATCATAACTCCCAATGCACCTGCTGCCCATAATTTCATTTTTTTACTCATAATCCATTCTCCTTTCTTATGTGAAATCACAATACAGATTCACTTACTTAATATGGTCTTAATTCTCCACAGAACTCACAGAACTTACCCGTATTTTCTGCCCCGCATTTACATTTCCATGTACTGCCGGGCTGCATTCCGCCATTCATTCCGCTATTCATGCCGTTATTCATCGGCATTCCGTTCATTCCTGGCATTCCCGGCTGCATTCCATTATTCATTCCACCATTCATACCATTGTTCATCGGCATTCCGTTCATTCCTGGCATTCCAGACTGCATTCCGCCATTCATTCCACCATTCATGCCGTTATTCATCGGCATTCCGTTCATTCCTGACATTCCAGACTGCATTCCGTTATTCATTCCACCGTTCATGCCGTTATTCATCGGCATTCCGTTCATTCCCGGCATTCCCGGCTGCATTCCGTTATTCATTCCACCATTCATGCCATTGTTCATTGGCATTCCATTCATTCCTGACATTCCCGGTTGCATTCCGTTCATTCCCATCATATTCTGCTGCATTCCCATTGGTGTCTGTCCGGTCAGTGCCGCTACAATTTCATAACCAGTACGCTCCATCTCCATTATTTCCGCTCTCTTCTCCTGCTCAATTGCAAAATTATGTAAACGAAAATTCATGTCATCAAACCATGGCGATCTCACCTGGATTTTCATGCTGTAATTATACTCATACTTATAAACCGGAGGTTGGTAGCTGACTGTTTCGCCATCCTTAGTATACGTTTCCTCTATCTGATCCTGCTTAATATCCAGTCTGCACTGAACTATAGATGATAAAGGCAGAATATCCGGGTTTTCTCCGGTATCCAGGTTATGGGCAATTGTAAAATTCCCCTGCGTATCATCGATATAGACATTATAGGTTTTTGTGGGAATCTGCCGCGTAATATGGAAATTCTGTACCTTTGCCTCATTCTGTTTACGATACTCCAGCTGACGCTTGATATCGTCTACCGTACTGTGCCTGCGCTCTTCAAACCACGGAGATAACTTCTTGGCACATTCCTTACACAGATTACCGTCTTCAAGCTTGCGATTACCCAGCAATCCGATTTTTTCTCCGCATATATCGCAATACTTCTTATCAAAAAATCCCATTCTACCGCCTCCTCTATAAATGATTGCTTCTATATTCACATTATACAGAGAAGGCACAGGTTATTCACTAGCACTTTTGATAGTAACCGAATAATTATCTGATTTTTGGCACAATTTCTACTTTAACGTGGTAACGATCAATTTACTTTCCAGGGCAGCTGCAATGAGATCTTCTTTACAGCTATATCCCGCCTTCGCGATCATTTCCTGAAAATTCCATCTTACACCAGCTGTTGAACAGTTCATTTCCCGGGCAATTTCAGAATAAGAATAGCCACAGATATACAGCCGCAGCATTTCTAATTGTCTGGGGCTGATCTCACCGCTTGTTATCCAGTTCAGTTCTACATCAGGTGTAACATCCGGAAAAACATGTTCTCCGTTTACAGTACGCCTGATCACATCCCTGATTTCATCCTCCCCATGATCTTTATACCAAAGACTGTCTGCGCATCCGCTTTTTGCCCTCTCCAGCACCTTCGGATCGACAAGAGATGTTACGATCAGGATTTTCGTATAAGGGCATGCCTCCTTGATTGCTTTTCCAGCCTTCAGACCATCATGATTATGATAAGTCTTAACATCCATCAATACCAGGTCAACAGCAGAATAACCACATATCTTTACAGCCTCCTCTGCGTCCGAAACAGTCTGGACATGCCGGAATTCCTCATCCTGAAAAAGTATGTATTCAAAATATTTCTGCATAATTTTCTGATCTTCTACAATAAGTACTCGAATCATAATCTCTCACCCGTTCTGTGTATCCTCTGATGCATAAGCGTTTACTTAACCTTCGGCAGCTTTAACAGCAGACAAAATGCTGGTTCAAACACTGTAATCATACTGCAGCTTTCAATTTCCAAAGCCCTTCTGAGTGCGGACAAGCCCCCACCTTCTCTGGCATTTTTTCCGGGAACATCCCCATCATTGGTTATCCGGACTATATATGTTTCTGTTTCATCCTCTATTGTCACATTGATTTCACTTCCATGGGCATGTCTGGCACAATTCGTAACACACTCACGAATGGCACGGTCTATTAAAATTCTTTGAACTGAATTCTCCGGCACATTTCCTTTCATCCTAATTGTTATTAGGCGTTTGCGAAACGCCAAAAGCCGCATAAATAAGGCATTTTTTTGTTGTTAAAATAAAATATCTCCTCAAGATTTATGGTAAAATAGAATTGCCTAGAAACTAATTAACCAATCCACCTAAAGGAGATATACCTACATGATAACATATAAACAGCTCACTTTGGCAGAAATTTTTGAAGATTGTCAAAATAAATTCGACAACGACAAATATCAGTTCCTTTCGCTTCTTGATGAAGCCATTAACCTTGATGAAATTGTTCCTGTTTCTTTTATTTCTCATTTTTACGCCAGTACCGGAAGACCTCGCAAACATCAGCTTTATCCAATGCTTAAGGCACTTCTTATCCAGCGTATTTTCTCAATTCCGACGGACACACTCCTGACCGTATTTTTGAAATTTTCCCAGGAACTGCGTGATTTCTGCGGTTTTGATGTTGTTCCGGATGGTTCCAAATTTACACGTTTCAAACAGGATTTTTTATCGGACTTACAATCTATGTTCGATCATCTTGTTGATCTGACCGAACCGATCTGCCAAAGTCTTGATCCTGCCCTTGCTTCCATGACAATCTTTGATACCTCTGGCATTGAAGCATGGGTTACAGAAAATAACCCCAAAATATGCCAACCGTATTATCAAGCAGCTAAAGGCTTTCAAAAAGTCCCATAACCTTGATGATTCCTATGATCCTTATAAAGCTGCTTATGGCTCTATGCCAACTCATGCGGCTTCCAATCAGGCAATCCAGCAGATGTACATCAATGGACATTTCTGTTACGCCTATAAATTTGGCATTATTACGAACAGGCCTGGTATTGTTCGTGACATCACTTTCTACAACAAGGACTTTCTAAAAAACCATCCTGATATCGTTGTAGGGAAGAAATCAGATTCACCGGATGAGGATAAATCCCTTGCCGATTCGAAAGCACTTCTTCCAGTTTTAATTGACTTTTTCCAGAAACATCCTTTAATAAATCCAAAGACGTTTCCTGGAGATGCTGCGTTTGATGCCATTAACATTTACAAATCCCTCTTTGAAGAAATTGGCTTTCAAAAAGCTTTTATCCCTTTAAAAACAAAGCTTTCTGTGGAAGGAACCGACTATACTGTCAATGAAAACGATATTCCCTGCTGTCCTCACGATCCATCACTTCCGATGCGGCGTGAAGGAAGCAGATCCCATTTGCGGAGCAAACTTCCTACCATGAAGTTTGTATGTCCAAAAATGAAATGGGAATACAATCCTGCCGACAAGTCAAAACATCGCGTATGTCATTGTGACAATCCATGTAACATCTTCTTCCTGCGGACGAATGATCTACATTTATCCTGAAAAGAACCTTCGTGCCTATCCTGGTGTAGAACGCAGCTCACAGGAATGGGAGGATACTTACAAGATCCGTGTAAATGTTGAAAAGTCAATCAACCATTTCAAAGATAGTTTCTGCATTGCAGATCGTAAAACACAGAATGAGAAAACACTTCATGCTGATTTACTGCTTGCAGGAATTACCCAGCTTGTTACTGTGCTTGTCGCTGATAAGATTCATCAATACCAATACATCCGGAGTTTGAAGCCTTTGATTGCCTGATTATTAATATGCATACAATCTTTTCTTCGCAGTTTATCTGGGAAGTCTTTTAGTCATGTTCAAATTTAGAAGTACCTATTTTTCATCTTAAGAATCCTGCGTTGCAGGATTCTTACCGCTTTTTAGTCAGGATTGCGAACTTGTTTCGCAATTACCTAAGTAAGATAGCATATCTCCTCTTCTGTTACTATGATCTGCGGACAGATATCAGTAGGTTCTGTGGGAACCTCCGGCAACATCTGAATTATTATAATATGTCTGATATGGAATATCTGCTTTCTTACAAATCTGTTTTACAAATGCACCTGTGAATGCATCTGTTGTATATTTCTGTCCACCGTGATACTTAATTACAACTCCACCATTCATATCCGGTCTGTTTATGATATGGCCAGTTATACAGTGGGTTGCCCCAGAGCTGGCCGTCGGCGGAGAAGTAATCCGGCGGGCACCCGGCCACGCGGGCAAAGCCGCCCTGCGC
>ERZ772889.211-NODE-211-length-71212-cov-4.448586_pt1 | contig 71212 bp, 68 predicted proteins | sample MGYA00512127_ERZ772889 | MGnify/ENA primary metagenome ERZ772889 (study PRJEB29015, sample SAMEA2737689) | human gut metagenome | biome: human gut; feature: human-associated habitat; material: faeces | place: China | collected 2012 ...
GGGATTGAGGTATAATTTTTTCCATTAAATACAGTTTTTATAGAGTAATTATTTTAAATGAGAGATATGGAATAAAAAAATTCAACAAATTTTAACTTGTAAAGGTGATTACTATGAATAAAATAAGATTTACATTTAATAAGGATACTAATTATGTTTTTCATATGCTATCTGTGGCAAAATGTGGCTATGATAACGCATACGGAGATTATTACAAGGATTTATATCCAGATGAGGACTTGGCTTTATTAAAGGAAAATGAAAAGTTTATTACTGTTTGTGGTGGAGAGCATTGTGGAGTGCTTTACGAAACACTGATATGTGCACCAGCATGTGCTAATGTTTCGGCAAAAGAGTACTATGCAGACCTTATAAGAATAGCTGAAAACAATCAAGTTCCTAAAGAATTTGAACAATATATTGAAATAGTGTGTCAGATATCCGAAATAATGATAAAGCATTATGATACTTATGTTAATACTATTTGGAATATCGAGAAGAAAAAAATAGTTGAGTACATCCCGAAAGTTAATGATTTGTTTGAAAAATCTAATTTTACCGAGCAAGCGGAAGAAATTGTTGGATGTAGATTAGGGTCAGATTTCTTTACAGCTACGCTTGTTACCTCTGTGGAGAATGGAGCTGAAGCTATAAACATTTCTAATGAACAGGATTTATTTGGCATTGTCAGAGCTCCAATTGATGCATTTTATTTTATTGGACATGAGTTTATTATATATTTACTTTTTGAAGTATTAAAAGAGGAAAATGCCTTTAAAAAGTTTGCCACGTGGCAAATAACAGAAGGTCTTGCGGAATTCTATTTAAAGCAAGTCATGGGAGATACAAGATTTTTTAATGCACAACAAAAATACATAGATTTTTTTGAGAAATGTTGTTGTTCAGGAAAATTAACCGCTGTTGAGCTTTATAAAAAAGGATTAGAAACTTTTAGTTAAACCCAGTTTTAGAGTTAGGAAATAAAATTTTAGTAGGAGATAAATATATGGAGAGATACCCTATTACAAATAAAGATAAAGAATTAATTACATTGGGTTTAGAAGTGTTATCAGAAAACTTTGACGATGGAATATACAATCATACTGTTGGCTGTACTGTTTTATGTAAGAATGGGAACGTATACAAGGGTGTAAATTGTGATGGCATCCATGGTTCTTGCGCAGAATACATTACTATAGGTATTGCAATATCAAACGGAGAACGAGAATTTGATACAATAGTTGCTGTTCATGAAAAAACACCTAATTGTGTGATTCCTCCATGTGGTAATTGCCGACAAATGCTATTTGAATATTGCCCTGACATCAAGGTCATTGTAAATGATGAAAATGGAAAACTTATTAAAGTAAAGGCAACGGATTTATTGCCTTTTGCATGGCAACCAATTATATGTTAAATTCCAGTAATACGGAGAGATGATTTTGCAAATAAAATTGCTTACATAGCGGAGAATATATAGATGATAGAGATTAAAACAATGTCATTTAGACATGATTTGTGGGACAAAACAATCGAATTTGCAGAGAAATGTTCATGGCGAGCAGGTTTGTATTTGGCACTAAAAATGCGAAATAATGATTTTGAAAGTAATGAACGAGTTCTTGTTGCTTTAGATGCTGATAATATTGTTGCGTTCTGTATATTTACGAATAAAGATGAATTACCGAAAGAATATGATTTCACTCCGTTCATAGGATTTATGTTTGTGGATGAGAAATATAGAGGACATAGAATATCTGAAAAAATGATTGAAGCGGCTTGTAATTTAGCAAGACAACAAGGTTATCATAAAATCTATATCATAAGTGGAGAACTGGGCTTATACGAGAAATATGGATTTATAAAAATTGGCGATTATAAAACAATCTATGATTCTGTTGATCATTTATTTTACAGAAAATTGTAAGCCGATGAAATTCAGATTGTCGAACGGGGGAATAAGAATTTTATTAAGGAACGGAGGTTTTATACCATAATGACAAAAGCAGTTTTTATAGATTTTTATGGTACTGTTGTACATGAGGATGGGGAAGTGATAAAACGAATATCACAAGAAATATATATCACAGGAGAAGTGAATGATAAATCAGAGATAGGTGCATACTGGTGGAATGAATTTCAAAGGGCATTTATTTCAGCCTATGGAGATAATTTTAAAACACAACGAAAATTGGAATACCAGTCATTAGAGAGAACAATAGAATATTTCAAATCAACTGCTGATCCACAAAAATTAAGTAATTTGATGTTTGAACATTGGGTAAAGCCACCTATATTTGAGGAATCAAAACAGTTTTTTGAAATGTGTCCGGTACCAATTTATGTTTTATCTAATATAGATAGAGATGATATTTTAAAAGCAATAGAATATCATGGATTAAAGCCTGATGGTGTTTTTACCAGTGAAGATGCTAAATCATACAAACCAAGAAAAGAACTTTTTGAATTAGCATTAAATAGTACAGGGTTATCTGCTGAAGAGGTAGTACATATAGGTGACTCGTTGAATAGTGATGTTAATGGAGCTTCAGCGGTTGGAATAGGTACAATATGGATAAATCGTTGTAAAAGAGAAGTTCCGAAAGGTGTTGTGGCTGTTGAAAATTTATTAGAAATATTTAGTAACAATAGTTTTTAATATATTTATTAAACATTTATTAAGAGGAAAGGCAATAAAATTTTGATTTTGTTAACTGGAAAATGAGAATGTATTTGACTAAGGAGAGATTAAAATAATGTTGGAGTTGAAAAAGTTATCTGTCGATGATGGTTTCGATGTTTACAAGATGTTACAAGAAATTCCAAGTGAAGAGAATGGATTACTTAATAAAGCTAATGGATTAACATTTGATGAATACAAAGAATGGTTAATTGCAAAACAGAGAGATGCTGAACAAAAAGGAATTGTGGATGGTTGGAAAGTACCTTCTACAACTTTTTGGTTGTATGCAGATGGCGTTCCTGTTGGGTTTGGTAGCATTAGACATTTTCTGACGGAGGCATTGAGTCAGGCGGGTGGACATATAGGTTACGGAATTGCACCACAGTTTCGTGGAAACGGATACGGTAATGAAATATTAAGATTATTGCTTAAGAAGGCAGATGAAATAGGATTAGAAAAAGTATTGGTAACAGTTGATTTAGATAATATAGCGTCTCAAGCGGTAGCGTTGGCAAATGGAGGTGTTATTACAGGTAGAACTGATGAAAGTGTTCTAATTTGGATTGATACTAAGAATATAACGATTTAAATTGTAGCCTAGAGATATAAAATCCAGTTTAGTAAATTGGAAAATTTGAATTTTTCGGAGGCATTATATTTGCTTATAATTAAAATGGAAGATTCAATACTGAAAGTAAAGCTAGACGACAGTAGAAGAAACAAATGTGAAAGGTGTCGATAACATGAAAAAGGAATTTATTACTGTTGATACTAAATTTGTGTATTCAAAAAATGAATTAGGCTATCAAGAAGTTTTGGATAATTTTGAAAAGGCTTCTGAAATTACTATTATTACTTATAATATATCAGAAAAGAAAAATGCATTAGTTTCTGCATTGAGAAAGGTAGGGGAACATTGCGTAGTCAATGTTATAACCAATATTCCAAGTAGGTGGGAAACATATTATGGTGACGCATTTCGAAATAAAGCCAGACAGAAAATTAACTTATATTTATCAAAGCTAATACCGGAAAGTCTTGGTACTAACTCCCATGTATTTTTTGATTTTTCGAATCATGGAAAAATAATAATGACAGATTGCATTGTTTATGTTGGTTCAGCAAATTATTCAGAAGAAAGTGCAAATAATACAGAATTCGGATTTATATCAAGGGACAAAAATTTCATTGATTATATCAATTCTGAGGTTTTACCAGATGTTCAAGCTTCTGCTATTCCATACTATGAATATGATTATACAGCTCTTTTACTTGAGGCAAACATGGTGCTTTCAGCAATCTATAATATTAAAAACGAATTATATGAAGAGGTTTATAGATTACACGATGATGTAGATGGAGAATGGTATTACTATGTTGAATATGAAGCCGATTTGACAGTAGCGACTTTAGATAAAGCTGTTCAAATTGTAAGTGAGGCATGTAGTGTTGCAAGCGATATTTATGATGCCATTGATACTATTACCAATGGCGATGAAGATGAAATAATCGGCACGAATGATGTATATGAAAAATTGTTGGCTTTGTACTCAAGAATTGAAGAAGTAAGGAGTTTTGATACACTCATTGAATTATCAGAGTTTGATTCAGAGGAATATATAAATCAGCAATTACAAGAAGAATATGCAATGGAAGCATATGAAGATAATTTAGAACATTGCATTGAAATGGCGTCAAATGAAGCAATGAGTATGGTTTTGGATTTGACCCAAGAAGCAAAAGAGGATATTGATGAATTGATTGAAGAAGTTCAAGAATTTTGCAAAGTATACTCATCTTTAATAGAAAATCTACGGGCAAGAGAAATTAAAAAAATTAGTCCTAGAATAGATAATACATAAACTACAGTTTGTCAATTTAATAACATTTAAAGTTTAGCATCTGCTATTACAGCAGGTGCTTTTATATCGATAGGAGGTGATAACATTTATTCCATATTTAAAAATGATTTTAAATATGGTTATATTATACCTGAGAAAAGAGAATTGTATTATGCAGGATGGATAGCAGACAAATTTGAAGAATATAGCAATACTCCACCAAAAGAACTTTGCTATAAAATATTTTCTGAAGTTGAAGTAAATAAAAAAGAAAGCTGTATTAACAGTGATGAAATATGTGATTATATTGCAAAAGAGTTTAATGTCAAACGTTTTATTTATGAAACGGGAAGCGAAAGAAGTACTGAAAAAATGAAAAAGATATTTGATATGAATATTAGTGAAATCCCCACTGATGAAATGTTAATAATTATGGATAAAATAAAGTCAGATGAGAATAGCTGGATAGACAAAGAAACTGTAAGGGCACTTTCAGAAAGAAATATAGAAAAACTAAAGTGCCTAATGGTGTTGTAGTTATGAATCCAGATATTAACGGGGATTATGAAGAAGAAATAAAAATTAGATAAAGAAAAAGAAACAGGGAAGATGTAAGCTGTATGACTGCATCTTCTTTTTTAGTTTAAGGAGGAAATAGTAAATGATGAATTACGAAATTTTTAAAGAAGTATTTAAAGAGAAACTTTTAGATTATATGCCGGATGAATTTAAGGAGCATAGAGTCGTGGAACACAAGGTATTTAAAGTTAATTGCGAGAAGGATGCAATTAATTTACTACCAGGGGATGGCAAGAGTAAATATAAAGGTTCACCAACTATTTATGTGGGTGAATTTTATGAGATGTACAAGAATAGAGAAAACTTGGATTATGTAATGAATTGTGCTGCAGAACTTATGTTAGATGGTTATAAGAATCTTCCGGAGGCTATTAAAAACAAAGATATTGCTGTTGAAACATTTAAAGATCGCGTTGTTGTAACTTTGATTAATACAGCTCAGAATGAGGAATATCTTAAGAACATTCCGCACAGAGAGTATTTAGATTTGTCAATTATTTATAAAGCAGTTATAAGCAATGATAAAAGTGGCATGAGTTCAGTGGTAATAACAAATGACGTAGCCAGTCAGATGGGAATGAATGAAGAACAACTTTATGAAGTGGCAATGAAGAATACACCTGAACTTCTTCCGGTAAGTATCCAGGATATGCAGGATGCAATAGGTGAAATGTTGCTTGAAGAAATTGCAGGGGATGAATATGAAGAGGAAAGAAAAGAAATTGACGACACAATTAGTGAAGTTGTTGATGATAACTGTCAAACGAAAATGTATGTTATGACAAACAGGAGAAAAATTAATGGAGCAGCAGAAATTCTGTTTCCGGAAAATCTTGATAAATTAGCATCTGTTTTACATTCAGATATTTATATCATTCCTTCGTCCATTCATGAAGTAATTGCAATATCATCAAACGGACATAGTGCTGATGAATTACAGGAGATGGTAAATGACATCAATATGAATCAGGTGGATTTGGAAGACAGATTATCCAATGAAGTATATCACTATGACAGAAATAAAAGAGAGCTTACCATTGCAACAAATGCACCAAATAAGAGATTAGACGGAAAATCAGTAGCTGAATCAATTAGCTATGATATTCAGGATAAATCATTGTAGGTGAGCTTATGGAGATTGAAATTAAGATTGAAAAGCTCGATGAATTGACTGAAATTGTAAATTCAATTGATGGAGAGTTTGTCATTCAGATGGAGTGGGAGGATAAAGAGCATGAAGATTAGCGATGATTTTAAATTAAATGTGGTGTCTGTAAGGCTTGTAAAAGAAGCTCCAATTCTATCTGACATAAAGATTTCAAATCCGGAAGCAGCAGTTCAGGTGCTTGGAAAATATCTTTGCGAAATGGACAGAGAAGTTTTGTGTGTAGTTAACTTGAAAAGTGATAATACGCCCATTAACTGTACTATGGCAAGTATGGGGTCCCTCAATCAGTCTATTGTAAGTCCAAGAGAAATATTTAAAGCAAGCATTCTTTCAAATGCAGCGCATATGTTGTTGATTCATAATCATCCTTCGGGATCGTTAAATCCGTCTAAGGAAGATATTGAAATTACGGACAGACTTATAAAACTTACTGATTTAATGGAAATACCATTACTTGACCATATAATTGTTGGTTGTGATGAAGCACAATATTTCAGCATGAGAGAAAAGGGGATTATGCTACATAAAAGAACAGTCTTTGAGCAGGATTACAATAATCTTAAATTTAATGACAGTGCAATGGTAGCTGAAAAAGAAAAGAGCAGGTGATGCAAATGAATAACAGATTTACAGAGGAAGAATTAGAGATAGCAAAATCTGTTGATTTATGTTCCGTGGCTTCATTTCTTGGTTACACGGTAAAAAAGATTGGAAAGTACTATACCTTAAAGGAAATGGATTCCATAAGGATTTACAATCGGACTAACTGGTATCGTTGGTCGAGACAAAGTGAAAAGGGAAGTAATGGTGGCTCCCAGATAGACTTTTTACGAGTGTTTGCAGGAATGGATGTTAAAGAAGCGGTCTTTTGGTTACTTGATTTTGCAGGATATAAGAAAGCAGATGACAGTGAGAGACATAACAGTCTGAAACATTGTGTAGATAAATTCAGTATAGACACAGAAGAAAAAGAATTTGTTCTTCCTAAAGAATCAGACAGTTTTAATTATCTTTATTCATATCTGCAAAATGAAAGAATGATTAGCAGGAAATGCATTGACTACTTTGTAAGTCATAAACTTATTTATGAATCAAGAGATTACCACAATATAGTTTTTAAAGGAAATGATAAAAATGGAGTGACAAGATTTGCAAGTATGAGAGGTGTCTTTGATAAAAATGGTCATGCATTTAAGTGCGATGTAAAGGGGAATGACAAGACATATGGTTTTAATGTAGCAAATGATAATTCAGATGAACTGGAAGTGTTTGAGGGAGCAATAGACTTGTTAAGTTATTGTGATATTTACGATGATTACGAAACAAATAAAATCGCACTGGGAATGGTTGCGGATGCTCCGCTTGAGACATTTCTTAAAGAACATCCGGGAATAAAAGTTATCAGAGTATGTCTTGATAATGATGAGCCAGGCAGAAAAGCATCTAAAGCTTTGAAAGATAAGTATGAGAAGCAGGGATATGAAGTCAGTGAACTTCCACCACCAAAGGATTTTAAAGATTACAATGATTGGATAAAAGCAGTAAAAAGAAAAAATATAATCCCCCCGAAAAAGTGCAGGTAGTACCTCGGAAAAGTTTAGTGACTTTAAAAATTTCGGGGGGATTTCCATGGTAAAAATAAAAAGTGGAAAAATAAGATAAAAAATTTCCGTGGTAAAAATTCGGGGGACCCCTGTCAAAAAGTTTAGTAACTTTTAAAAATCCCCCTCACTTTTTCAAGGGGAAAGAAGAATATTAGATATATCAGGGGTTTTAGGGGCTGTTCCCCTAACAAGAATTGCATTTGTATCACCAAATGCGTATCTTGCGACTGACAGGTCGTTTATGGGGACGAGGGTTTATTGATGTTTAACAAAATACGGATAAGAGGAGGTGAGACTACAGGTGGCAGATGGATGTGTATTATTTTCAAAACAAGAAGAATTAATTGGGTGGCTATTGCTCGCTAGGAAAGAAGGTAATGTAAATGGCAGATAACAGACATAAGGTAGTAAAGCATTTTCGATTTACTGAAACCGAAGCAAAGACGTTGAGAAAATTTGCAAAAATGTATGGTATGACTGATTCAGATTATATGCGTTTCCTTTTAAGCCAGAAACCAGAAGATTATCCTGAAATAAGGCAAATGCTTTCAGAACTGATTAATGAAGTAAATCACATAGGAAATAACATAAACCAGATAGCAAGAAAAAATAATGCAGGATTTTATAACCGTGATGACATGGAAAGTTTAAGGTCATATATGAGAAAGCTGATTCTTTCAGTTAGAGAAGTGGAAAAAAAGATTGGCAGTAACAAAGGTTCTTAATATAGGTGACTGTGGAACAGGTTATCACGGAAAGCATTTAAAAGCTGCAATTGATTATATTAAGGCATCTGAAAAGACAGATGGCGGGAGATTGGTGGGTGGTATTAACTGTCAGCCTGACTTTGCATATGAGAGGATGAAAAGTACAAAAGTGAAATTTGGAAAAACGGATAAAAGACAGGCATATCATTTCATTATATCCTTTGGGGAAGGAGAAGTGGATGATGATACTGCCTTTGAAATAACACAAAGGTTTGCAAAGGAATATATAGGAAATGAATATGAAGTTGTATTTTCCGTACATAATAACACAGACCATAAGCACGGGCATATTATATTTAACAGCGTGAACATGGTAAATGGTAAAAAGTACAGATACGAAAAAGGTGACTGGGCAAAGTATATACAGCCACTTACTAACAGGTTGTGTGAGGAATATGGTCTTTCAACCATAGACATAAGTGCTGACGGAAAAGGTATAAATGAAAGATATAAAGACTGGAACCCGTATAGGGACGGTAAGTTTATATGGAAAGATATGGTTATGAGAGACGTGGATTCATGTATTGTTCAGGCTTCAACTTATGACAGTTTTTTGGAATTGATGGAAGAAAAAGGATATACCATAAAACAGGGAAAACATATGGCAGTGATGATGCCAGGAATGAAACGATATATGAGAATTGATACCTGGGGCAGTGAATACACAAAAGAAAGAATTACAGAGAGAATAAGAGAAGAAAGTATTGCAGATTATAAGCCACAGAAAGAAAGAAGCCAGCCAAAGATAGTGTATTGTAAATTTACAAGATATAAGAGAGCTAAGCTTACAGGACTTCAGAAAAAATACTTTGCAAAGCTGTACCGGACAGGAAAACTGAAAAAGAAATCTTATTCACAGGCATGGAAATATCGTGATGACATAAAAAAGATGCATAAGTTACATGCACAATATACATTTTTATCAAAGTATGGAATTAAAGATATTGAAGAATTAAACGACAGATGGCAGGTACTTGATGATAAAAGGAAAAGTATTAACAGAGAAATAAGCAGAGTACGCCGTGGTGAAAAAGCATCTGAAAAACTTTTTAAAGCCTTAGAAAAGATTGATGAATTAAGTGAGAGTGAAAACTGTTACATAAGAGGAGATGATTTTTTTAAGGAAGAACATGAACAGTACGTTCAGCTTTCTGATGAAATAAAAAATCAGGGATATACCGTAGACGAGATAAGAAGTTTAAAAGAACATTATAAAAATAAGTATGCAGAATTACGAAGTATGCTTAAAGATGTAAAAAAGCAATTAAAAATTGCGGATGAAATTATCAGAGAAGAAAATGAAAAATCTGAAAGAAGTATTGAAGAAGTAAGAGAAGAAAAGCAAACAAAAGAAAGAGACAAGCAGCCACAAAAGTAGGCTGTTTTATTAGTTTAACAGGAGGTAATAAATGAGCAGTGATATTACAAGAGATAAAAATATGATTGTGCAGGGATTTAAGAAAAAAGGATTAAGCAAAGAAGTAATGGAACTGATAAATTATGATGCAGATTATGGTCTTACAAGAGAACAGATAGCAAAATATGCAGATAAGAAGATGGACATAGAAAGGATGAGAATCTATTCAGAGTGTTTACGTTTTGATTATGATGACAGAGTAATTAAAGTACTTACGGCAGAAGGAGTTGACATTACTAAACTAAAAATGGGACTTGATTTTTACAGACAGGGAGTTCCCATTGAAGACGTGGAAAGAATACTATCAAGTGGCGAAAAGGCAATAGCAATGAAGAAACAGTATGATGATATTTTACAGAAAACTGACAGCCTGGCAGACGAGGCAGAAATGGAGCCTGAGTATGTAAAGAAACTTACGGATTATATTGAAGAGGTGGTGTTATCCATTGGGAACACGGATAAAAAGTTTGATGAAATTACTGATGTATTAAATAATCTTACACAGGATAAAAAAGAACAGAAAGAGCTTGAAAGAATACTTAAAGAAAATCAGGAAAAAGATGAACTGCTGTCACAGAAACAGGATGAGATAAACAGAGCTTATTCGCAGGCTGCAGAAAACAGAAAAGAAGCAGGAAAATTAAAAACAGAGAATGAAGCTTTAAAAGAAAAGGTAAAGGAATTGCAGAAGAAATATGAGCAGGATAAAGAAACCTTTAATAATGTAAGAAATGATGCCGATAATTATTTCTCTTTTCAGTCAGCAAATATGCCATATGCAGGAAATAAAAGTGCAGTTGTAAGAATTAACAGTAATGACATTGAAAGAAAAACATCAGTAAACAATCATGGTCTGGTAGGCATTTTTTCAAGAATTGGTATCAAAACAAAAAGCAGGAGAAATCTTGTAAAACTTGTAATTGATGGAGAATTAGACAGAAACCAGCTTGTCCAGATAAAAATTGCCATTGAAAAAGGTCTTACTGAAAATCAATTGGAGGACATCATAAACAGCAGAGTACCTGCTGAAAGAATGAAGGAAATAATTGAGATTGCAGAGCTGGAAAACGGTCTGCAGGGATAGGAGGCAGATATGTTATCAATGAGAGAAATGGCGGAATGGATTAAGAAAAGACTGGAAGGAATGTCGGAAGAAGAAATGGTGTTTGTGCTGGAATATGGAATGAGCACAGGAGACAGAGAGCTTACCGGAAACATGATTGAGGAGATAAAAAGCAAGGACAGGGATTTTGAAACCATAAAGAAAAGATACCTTGCCATTGCAGAAAAAAAGTCTCTATGGGTGAAGACGGCAGAAAGTCTTATAGCATCTCTTGAAATGCTGAGAATTGAAAAAGAAGAAATCCTTCACAGTATTTGCAGCGTTTTAAATGCATGCGGAGTAGACATTAACAGATGTGAAATTGAAAACGGAAATTTGGATAAAGTAAAAGAATACGAAGGCAGGTGAAAAATATGGCAGATGAAATAGCAGAAGCAGTACAGATTATAAGAGTAGCTTATGACGGTATTGAGATAGCAATGAAAGTCGGAAGTGACGGCATAGAAGCTATGAAAAAAGTTCTAAATGTAATAAAAGGAATGCTTGATTATGAAAAAAATCTTGGAAGAACGTCAATGAGAAAGCTTTTGATGAGAGGAGGGGACCTGCAGGTTTTACAGTTTGACAACAGTGAAATGAAAAAAGTTAAAAAACTTGCAAAAAAGTATGGAATACTGTATTCCACAATGCCCAATATCAATAAGGGACAGACTGAAATAATTTTTCATTCGGAAGCAACACCAAGAATTAATGTTATGCTGCAGAGAATGAAATCAGGACATATCAGCACATTTGATGACTATGTAAAAAAGAGTGACAGTGAGGGAAAGAATAAACTTATTGACTACTTTCAAAAGCAGAAAGAAGGAAACGGTAAGTTTCATACACAGGAGGAAGAAAAAGCAGGAGAGGCAATACAGGGGCTGATTGAAAAAATAGGTCTTTATGCCGTTGAAAAAAATGATGTATCGGTTGATACCATAAAAGATAAGTTTGATATAGGAAGTGATGATGCAAAAGAAATAATTGGAAAACTTGTTACTATGGGGGCACTGGAAAAGTCAGATACGGATAATAGTTATAAGGCAGCAATGGATAAAGATGCCTTTACAAAAAGAATTAACAGTTATCGTAGTATTGCAGAGAGAATACAGGCAGTGTCCATGTCAAAAAACAATAATCTTTCAGACATTACAATATCAAAAACACTGATAGATGAGGAAAGTCAGGCAGCTGTTAAAACAAGAGTTCCAGGAACATGGGGAGAAAAAGTTCGTTATGTGTGGATAAGAAAAGAAAACATAATGGAAATACATAACGGAAAAACAATGCTTACATTTTTAGATATGGAAAAGGAATATAAACTTTATGACGGAAGTAACAGAGTAGTACAGACAATAAGGGGAAGTGAATTATATTCTAAACATTATGACAGTGTGGAAGCTGCTGTAAGAAAGAAATATGAAAAGAAGAAACCTGATAAAGAAGTTACATTAAAAACAGAAGAACATGGAAGGAGCAGAAGATAATGACAGAAAAGAAGAAAAAGCTTTCCTTTGTTCTTCTTTTTATAGGTGCAGTTTTGGCAGCGTATTTAGGATATCTGATAAACGGTGCCTGGAGTCAGGGTATGGACATTAATGAATTTATGGAATCATTAAATCATGTGTTGGCAGAGCCTTTTTATAATTATTATGAAGGGAAAGCAACAGTTAAGACAGTTACCGTAGCAATACTTACATATGACATGGCAGTTCTTATGTACTATACAAGCAGAAGAAATCTGATGCCCGGCAAGGAATACGGAACTGCAAAGTTTGCCGATATAAATCAGGTAAACAAAACAATTAAGAATAAGGATGAACATTGTAACAGAATATTAAGTCAGAATGTAAGAATGAGTCTTGATACGAGAAAAACAAAACTTAATAACAATGTTCTTATTATCGGTGGCTCCGGTGCAGGAAAAACTTTTTATGAAGTAAAACCAAACCTTATGCAGATGCCTGATAAGTGTTCATTCATTGTTACTGATCCGAAAGGCGGTGCGAAACGTTCCATAGTGAAAAGCTATGGCACGATTGCAACTAATAATTGAATAAAAAAAATAGTAGTAAATCGGAGAACTAAACACACGATATGTCGAATGATGGAGTAACGTCCTGAAAGGCAACCCTAATCCTCCGACTTGCACCTAAGTTAGTAGAAACTAAAGTGTAAGAAGCTCGGTGAAGTCGGCAGAGAGATACCGAAACAGATTAGATGTCGAAAGCATTTCAGAGGTGAGATGTGTATCCTATATGCCGGGGGTCTATAAACTATCTATGGTGAGAATGAAGAGAGTTAAGCTCTTCTGACGAAACTTCGAATGTACGGGTCTATATCGGGACTATGTAGAAATGCATAGTGACACAAATAGTGTCGTTACTGTGGGCGAGTAAGACTCCGCCTTTATGAAAGTCCATACATTGTTACAGGCAGTGTCAAGGTAACAGGCTCATAGAAGGAACCTAAGGATAGATGTAAAGATAGTGTGTTTGGAACGTTGGAAGCTGACAGCGTGGAGAATCTACTTTCTACGAAACGTATCAAACGGGAAAATCACAATAGTGATATAAGTGAGATTATGTCAGTGAAAGCGGAGGTATAGTACCGAAGAAACCGTGATAATAAGCGGTGGAGGGAAGACCTCTAGTCATACAGTTAAGCAAATTAAAGTCGAATGGTATGGGTTCGAGTAAGACTAAGAGATGTAATCACTCCTAGATAGGAGGTTACAGACCATGCTAAAGAAAACCAAATTGAGATACAACGAATATTATGATATGCAAAGAGTATATGATTCATTGTATTCAGCAAGTAAAAACGGTAACAACTTTTATAAGTTACTGGAGATTATTGGTTCAGAAGAAAATATCAGGTTAGCATATAGAAACCTAAAGAGTAATAAAGGTAGTAATACCAAGGGAACTGATGGAAAGACAATAGACGATATTAAAGAACTAACAGATGAAACTGTGATTAATACAGTGAGAGAGATGTTAGCTGACTACAAACCTAAGTCTGTCAGAAGAGTGTACATTCCAAAACCAGGAAGTGACAAGAAAAGACCATTGGGTATTCCGTGTATATGGGACAGATTGGTTCAGCAGTGCATATTGCAGGTCCTTGAACCAATCTGTGAACCTAAGTTTCACAACCATTCATATGGTTTTAGACCAAACAGAGACACACATCACGCAATTAGTAGAACAGTTAGTATGATAAATATGTACAAGCATTACTACTGTGTTGATGTTGACATAAAAGGGTTTTTCGACAATGTCGACCACGGAAAACTTTTGAAACAGATATGGACACTTGGAATAAGAGACAAGCGTTTAATAAGTATCATAAGTAAGATACTTAAGTCAGAAATAAAGGGAGAAGGAATACCGACAAAAGGTACACCACAAGGTGGAATAATAAGTCCACTACTATCCCTAATAGTCTTAAATGAATTAGATTGGTGGATAAGTAATCAATGGGAAACATTCAAACCAAACAGAATGTCTAATGTTGCAGCATTTCGAACATATGCGAAGAAATACACCAATCTGAAAGATGGATTTCTAATAAGATATGCAGATGATTTCAAAATAATGTGTGGAAGTTATAACGAAGCACAGAGATGGTATCACGCAACAGTGGATTTCTTAAAAACAAGATTGAAATTGGACATAAGTGAAGAAAAATCAAAAGTCATAAATCTTAAGAAAAACTCATCAACATATTTAGGTTTTAAAATAAAAGTCGTTCCAAAGGGGAAGACCAGATATGGTTATATAGCAAAGACTGATATGAGTGACAAGGCAATTAAGAATGCAAAAAGCAATCTAAAAGCCAAAATAATTAACATTCGAAAAGACAACCCAACAGTGGCAATTAAAAACTATAATTCAGCCATTAGAGGAATACAAAATTATTATTGCATAGCAACAAATATTTACAACAATTTAACGGATGTGAATTACGCTCTCTTACCAACCATAAGAATACGTCTTAGAGACATTAGCAAAACAATTCCATTTAAGGAAACAGACATTAATTTTCAAAAACAAACAATGGGTATTCAGAAAGAAACAAAAATTGTAACCATAGGAGATATGTGTTTACTCCCATTAACGGGAGTTCACCATAGGAGTCCTATGAATTTCTCTCAGGAAATAAGTAATTATACTTCAAAAGGTCGAGAGAAAATACACAAGAATTTAATGCTTATTACACAAAGAGAATTTGAAGCCATAGCTAAAATGAGAGACCCAACAGAAACAATAGAATTTAATGACAATAGTTTATCAGCATATGTCATTCAGCAAGGAAATTGTTACATAACGGGTAAGAAGTTAGATGTTAGCCATATGAAGTGCATTAGAAAGAAACCTTTAAAAAAGAGGGAAACTAATAATCACGGAAATATAATCTTTATAAATTCAGATGTGTACAAGGCAATATTTACGAGAAAGATGGTTGAAGCCCAAGGTTTATTAAGAAAATTTAAGTTGAATGAAGAACAATGGAAAAAAGTTAATTATATAAGGCAAAATTATGATTACCAAAAGGTTTAGACAATAAATAATTTGCAAATGTATGATGGCACGCCGTATGAGGCGAAAGTCTCACGTACGGTGTAGAGCAGGGGAAAAGGTGGAGATAATATCAAATCCTTACCTATTGCTATAAATATTAAGAAGCACGGGAGAGATGCTAAAGAATAACGGATATAACATAAAGGTCATTAATCTTATAGATATGGACCAGTCAGATTGTTATAATCCGTTTTCCTATATAAGAGAAGAAACAGATGTAATAAAACTTATAACAAATTTAATTGCAAATACAACGCCTAAAGGGGCAACATCAGCTGATCCGTTCTGGGAAAAAGCCGAGGGAATGTTCCTTCAGGCGTTGTTTTATTATGTGTGGCTTGAGGTTCCACCTAAAAGAAGAAACTTTGAAACAGTACTTAAACTTATGGGAAAAGCTGAGGTAAAGGAAAAGGGTAAGCCATCACAGCTTGATGCCATAATGAAAGCTTTGGAAGAGACAAGCCCGCTTGGTTCAAATCATCCTGCCGTAAAGCAGTACAACAAATGTATGAGAGGGGCAGGAGATACTGTTCGCTCCATTATTATCAGTGCCAATTCAAGACTTGCTTTTCTTGAAAATAAGAAGGTACTAAGGATTCTTTCAAGAGATGAAATGAATCTTGCTGATATTGGAATCGGAGTAAATGGAGATTGTGAAACCAAGACTGCACTGTTTTGTGTTATTCCTGATTCGGATAAATCCTACAACTTTATTATAGGAATGCTGTATACACAGATATTTCAGGAACTATACTATCAGGCGGATTTCAATTTCGGTGGAAGATTACCTATACATGTTACTTTTATGTTGGATGAATTTGCAAACGTTGCTCTGCCGGATGACTATTGTTCATTACTGTCAACAATGCGAAGCAGGGAAATAAGTTCTGTAATCATCATACAGAACCTTGCACAGATTAAAGCATTGTTTAAGGAAACTTGGGAAACAATTCCAGGAAACTGTGACACGCTTATTTATCTTGGAGGTAATGAGCAGAGTACCCATAAGTATATATCAGAGCTTCTTGGAAAGGGAACCATTGATAAGAGGTCAAGCGGAGAAACAAGAGGACGGCAGGGAAGCAGCTCAAGAAATTATGATGTGCTTGGAAGAGAACTTATGACACCTGATGAGGCAAGAAAATTTAACAATAAAAAGTGTCTTATATTTATCAGAGGATTTGATCCCATTGTGGATAATAAATTTATACCGTTTAAGCATCCTGCGTTTGAACAGACTGCTGACGGTAAAGGAAAACCTTATATACATACACCTAATGAGGATTCGACTTTTGTTGGTCCTCCTTTTGAAATCCTTAATAAACAGTCATTGGCATATTTTGAAAAGCTAAAGGAAAAAGGTGAAAACGTGTACATAGATGAAATGACACTGGAACAATTCATGCTGCTTGGTAATGACGGAATTGAAAAGAGATTAAGTAAAGCTCAAAGTAACGAGAAAAAAAGTCCTGCAGAAAAGGAAATGGCATATGAACTTGAGTATCAGGATGATGATGCTTCAGGTGGTGAAAAAAACACGGTAAAAAGGAAAGCATTAAAAGATGACACAGTTACAAACCGAATACTTAACTGGAACTTTTCAAAGGAACAAAAGGAAGAAGCAAAGGCAGCAATGAAAGAAGGAATTCCGGTTAAAAGGATTCTTGAATATTTTTATCCTGAGACATCGGTGGAAGAAATGAGAAACAAATTTAGAAGTTAGAAAAGGAGTAAGAGATTATGTTAAGAGATTTAGTTAAGAAAATGAAAGATAAGAAAGAGACAGTTGGTGCAAAAATTAAAAACAATGTGATTCCGGCATTATCTGGAGCATTAATGATGACAGCGATTGAATGTACAAATGTATTAGCAACGGATACAAGCTCTGTAACAAAACCGCTTGATAATCTTAAAACATTGATACTGGCAATTATCGGAGCAATCGGTGTAATAATTCTTGCTAAAAACGTAATGGAGTTTGCACAGGCATATCAGCAACAGGATTCGTCCACAATGAATTCTGCCCTTAAAGGAATTGTAGCAGGAATAATGATGGCAGGAATATCATCAGTTCTTGGAATTCTTGGATTTTAGAATCTAAAAACGGAAGAAAAGAGGTGATGAAAGTTGGATATTTTTAATCTGGGACAGCAGATACTTGATTTGCTTGAGATGGTCTTTGGATTCTGGAACAATCAGATATCACTTGTATTTGCTCTCTTAGGACAGTCACCGGTCAGTTTCAAAAGCGGGGGTCCGTGGGGAGTAATACAGAATCTGGAACCAATTTTTGTAGGTGTCGGTTCTTCGCTGGTTGTACTGTTCTTTGTTATTGGTTTTTGCTCGGAGAGTGTGGATGTAAAAGAGGACATGAGGTTTGAAGTTATTCTTCGTATGCTTATGAGAATAGGAATAGCAGAATGGCTTGTAGCAAACAATGTAACAATAATGAAAGCATTTTTTACCTCCGCAGGCAATCTGGTAAAACTTGTCGGAGCAGGAGAAATGGCAGAGCTTACCATAGACAGCGGACAGGCTGAGATTATAAAAAATCTTGGCTTTGGTTCAAGTCTGGTAATGCTGATACTTGCATCAATACTTTCCATTGTCATCATAGTGTGTGGATTTTTCCTGATATATACAGTGTATTTCAGATTCCTAAAGATACTGATTTTAGTACCTTTTGGAGCAATTGCATTTTCAACAGTCAGTGGAAACAGAATGGTAAGCCATACGGCGGTTTCATATGCAAAGTACTTTTTATCAATTGTGTTTGAGGCTGTGACAATGGCACTGGCTATAGTAGTGTGCAATGCACTAATAAGTGCAGGACTTCCGTCATTTACGGGAGAATATGCTGACTGGACTCAGACACTTATATATCTGTGTGAAATGACATTTACAATCGCACTTACAGTAGGAACGGTAAAGGGTGCACAAAATCTTACAAGCAGGGCATTAGGATTATAAAAGTTAGGAGGAGAGAAGATGAACAAAAAGATGAATTATGAATCTAAATGGGGAGATGTAAATGTAGAACTTTCAATGAGCCAGTATACAGACAATGGCAATATTTATCTTGAACTGGTAAATACGGAGGGTGAATATCCGGAACCTTATGGAAACATAACTGTTAATTTAGTGGAAGTACCTAAATACTGCGGATATGTTGATACAAATAACATGCCGGAGATGGAAAAGTTTTTGGAAGAAAATGATTTAGGAGATTTCACGGGAATTACATTAAAAAGCGGTTTTTGCGAGTATCCGCTTTATGTTTTCAATGTGGATAAACTACGAGAGTTATGCCCCAAACAGATGGCTGAATATGAAAAAAACTTTGAGCGTAACAGAGATAAAGAACATGAAAAAGGGCAGGTGAAATAAATGTCAGTGGAAATAAATAAAGATATAGATAAATTTCAGGAATCGGTTGTGTTAGGACTTACAGCAAAACAGCTTATAGCTTCAATTCTAAGTGTGCTGGTGGGTGGAATAATAGTATTCCTTACATATAAAAAAGTAGGTCTTACGTTGTCAGCATATATAGCCATTCCGGTGGTGGCTCCAATAGCTTTAAGCGGATTTTATACATACAACGGAATGAGCTTTATGCAGGTAATGAAAAAAAGAATACAGTTTATGTTTAAAGCAAAACCGTTACTTTATAAGTCCACGGAAAATGCAGAGGAGTTAAAGAAAATCGCAGCACAGATTGAGGAAGAAAAAAGAAAGACGGAAACGGATAATAAATCAGAGTTTAACAAAACAAAAAAGAAAATGATTGTGGTGCTTGCAGTGAGCATCGTGTCAGTAATTGCAGCCATAGGCATTGCCTGTGGCTGTAAATTTTTATAAGGAGGAAATAACATGGGATTATTTACGGATGGGTTTAAGGAATTAAAGAAAGCATCTGAGCCGCTTTACAAAAGTCCTAAATCCATACAGGAAACAATAGAGATAATGGAAGTATCTGAAAGCGGAATCTTTAAGGTACAGCAGAATAAATATTCAAAAACATATAAGTTTATGGATATTAATTATACAACTGCAACTTATGACGAGCAGGAAGAAATATTGCAGAGATACTGTAAATTCTTAAATTCTTTTGACTGTTCTTTTAAGATTACAATCAATAACAAAAACAAAGACATGCAGGATTTGAGAAAGTACATACTTCTTCCATACTTAAATGACGGTTTTGATGATTTCAGAAAAATATATAACAAAATCATAGAGGAGAAGATAAAGGAAGGAAGACAGGGAATAGAGCAGGAAAGATACCTGACCGTAACTGTTGAGAGAAAAACATTTGAAGAGGCAAGGGCACAGTTTGCAACCATAGAAGTAAATATAAGAAAAGCATTTAATGAACTTGGAACTGATATTAAAACATTAACGGGAAATGAAAGACTCCATGTGTTACATGATTTTTACAATATTGGAAAAGAAGATGAGTTTGATTTTGACATAAGGGAAGCAAAACGTGTGGGAAGAGATTTCAGAAATGATTTGTGCAATGGAATGATTAAGTTCCATCAGGATTATTTTGAAACAGAAAATAAGCTTTGCCGGGCATTATTTTTCAAAAAATATCCAAAGAGTTTGTCAGAAGAACTTCTTAATACAATCACAATGATGCCCGTACATATGATAACAAGCATAGATGTTGTTCCGGTTCCAAAAGATATGACTATAAAAGTTTTACAGAAAAAGTATCTGGGAGTGGAATCAGATATTATAAAGCAGCAACAGGTAAGAAACAGAAACAATGATTTTTCAACAGAGATTTCTTATGCAAAGAGAATGGAGAAAAAAGACATTGAAGACATGATGAACAACGTAAGAGAAAATGATGAGAGCATGTTTTATACTTCCGTTAATATAATCGTGATGGCAGACAGTAAGGAAGAACTGGAAAGTGCCTGTGAGACAATTGTAACAATTGGAAAAGGTAATGGAGTTACAATCGACACAAATCAGTTTATGCAGAGGGAAGCGTTAAATACCGTACTTCCAATTGGTGTAAGACAGGTTGAAACAATGAGAACAATGCTTACCAATTCACTTGCTGGTTTAGTTCCTTTTAATGTGCAGGAATTAAATGATGAAGGCGGTAATTATTACGGTATCAATCAGGTGTCAAAGAATATCAATGTTGGAAACAGAAAGAAGCTTATAAATGGAAACGGGTTTGTATTTGGTGTTCCCGGTTCAGGAAAATCCTTTTTCAGCAAAATGGAAATGGGAAGTGTATTTTTAAAAGGAGAAGACGATGTAATCGTAATTGATCCTATGCATGAATACTTTGACATTGCAAAGACTTACGGAGGAACAGTTGTTAATTTATCAACTTATACGGATAACTATGTAAATCCTCTCGATATGGATGTGTGGAATCTGGATGCAAGAGATTCAAAAGGATGGATTAGGGAAAAATGTTCATTTATGTTCGGTTTGTGTGAACAGTGTCTTAATAAACCGCTTACACCACAACAGCGTTCCATTATTGACAGGTGCTTAACGGAGATGTATTTGGATATCGCAAGAAGCAGAGAAAAGTATATTCCGGTAATGTCTGATTTTTATGAAAGACTATTAAACCAGACAGATGCAGATGAAAGAAAGATAGCGAAGGATATTGCCCTTTCTCTTGAAATCTTTGTAAAAGGTTCCTTAAACATTTTTAATAATCAGACAAACGTGGATATGAATAACAGATTTACTGTTTATGGAATAAGAGACTTAGGTCAGGACCTTGCCCCGGTATCTATGCTTATTATGATGGAAGCAATTCAGCAGAGAATTGTTGAGAACGGAAAAAAAGGCAGGGCAACATGGCTTTACATAGATGAATTTCATGTTCTATTAAATTCAGAGTACAGTGCAAAGTATTTACAGCAGTTATGGAAAAAGGTAAGAAAGCAGGGTGGACTATGTACAGGCATAACACAGAACGTTATTGACCTTTTGCAGAACTATACTGCAACAACCATGCTTGCAAACAGTGAGTTTGTGGCAATATTAAAACAGGCAAACACAGATGCAGAAAAGATAGCGGAAGTGGTAGGCGTATCAGAGTCACAGCTTGAATTTGTAAGTAATGCACCGTCAGGTATGGGACTTATTAAGTGTGGAAACGTGATTATTCCGTTTGATAATACTATCAGCAAAAACACAGATTTATATAATTTATATAACACGAACATTCACGAAAAGATTGCCGGAAAATTTATGAATTTGATAGAAATTAATTAAAAATATGGTGTGTACTTTATGGGGAAATAGCTCAGTTTGATTTTATTTTTACATTGTCTATGGTAAAATAAAAGTATATTAATGTCGAATAATAGCGAAAGGGATTTTTAGTATGAGCAAAATTATGAATAATATAATGGGATTATCATTCCAAATGAATAAAAATGGTATGAACAAAAAAACAATTTCAAATTTAGTTAAAAATGTTAGCGATGTTAAATTTGTAAAAGATGCTAAAGAGTTTGATAAACTTTTTAGCGAAATAATGTTATTGGATAAAAATAATTTTTCAGTTATTAGAAATCATTATATTGTTAATAATCTTTTCCCCGATAAAATCAAAAAAATGAAAGGATATCCAACAATACGATTTTCTGGAGATGTTTGTATAGAATTGCGTTGGAGATGTCAGTTGTTTAAATATTATTCGGGAGAAATATCAGAGTTTATAAAGCTTAGAAAAGAATATGACAAAAATATTTTGCTTAGTGAATATGAGCATGCATTAAATATTTTAGAAAAAGTACTAGAAAAATATGGAGTGTCATTTTGGTATCTAGAAAGTTTGTGTTTTGTATATAAAAAATTAGGAAAAGATATTAAATCAATATATGAGAATGAAAAGCCAAGTTTAAATAAAACAGTATTAAGTTATTATGGATTGAAAAACCGTGAAAATATGGCGTGCAGTGAATATGAACAAGTTGTAAATAGAGAAATAAAAAATATATCAGCCATAGCTTCAGAGGACGTTAGATTAAAAGAATTAATACCATATTTTAATTATAGAATTATGCCACTGACATTTAATATTGATGAAGGAAATATATCATATTTATTAAAAACATCTGCGAGTGATACCTTGATTGATCAATATTTATTGTGTTTAAATATATTTGATTGTGCGATGGATAAGAATAAAGCAAGTAGTATATATAGAGTGGCAAAAGATAATATTAAGTTGTTATCTGGAATAAAAGATGAACATTTAAAGGCTTTAAGATTTGTATTTGATGATAATAAATGTGTATATAGTATAAATAAACAAATGAATATAGCGAAAAATTATTTTATTAATAATAAATTATTAGAATGCAGAGATATTGTTATTAAAATATTATCAGAAGAACCCTATAACATACAGGCATTGAATCTATTAGTAGAAGTAGATATATTATTAAAAAAGCAAGCATCGGAGTATGAGGGGACTGTATTGGGAGAACTTATTTATTCATTAATGAGCGTATATCCAATGGCAAAAAACAGAGATGAATATATAGATGTATTGTTTAAATACTTAAATTGTTGCAGTCAATCGGAGTGGGCAAACTTTATTTCGAAAACAGTAAATTATAGGTGTAGTTTAATAGGAACAAAAGAGGAGGTAGCAGAGCGAAGAAATGCAAGTGTGCAATGTCTAGATATAGAAACAGTATGTAACTGCTTAGATGAAAAAGAAGCAATAGAATACATAAAGCAACTGGATGAAAGTGATAATTACATAAGCTTTAGGGAGGCGATTGTTTGTCATAAGTACGATAGTGCAGAACATATGTGTAAACTAGATGTTTTAAACGTGTTTATGAAAATATGTTGTAGTAAATATTCTTTAGAAGAAAAACATGAATATATTAAAAGCTTAAGGGAGCATGGAAGTACTATAGAATTAATGATGAAAAATTATTATCTTTCACATATAGATATGGAAAAAAATTTAATGGAGGCATTAGAATTTGCTACAGATACATTAATAGATAATATTTTTACATCATTATTTGTACCTATACAAACTATAGTTGAGGTTATAGAAAAGTGCGAAGAGGAAATATGGGGAAATATTTGTATCCCGATATTATATTATATAAGATATAGATATTATGATAGGCAGACTAAAAGTGAAGTGTGTGCGAAAACTGAAGATTTTCTATATTTTGCTGATATAAATATTCCTTCTCAAATAGATGAACACTTATCCGTTTTGCAAGAGAAACGAGTTATATATTTTTTGCGTAATGTGTGTACACAGGATATATTAAGTACAGCGTTAGCATCTCAAATTGATAATTCGAAAGATTTATTGCAGGAAAGAATCAACATTTGTTGGTTGTTGTGCGAATTAGATTCTGTTAATAAGAAAGAATATGAAAATGAAATAAGAAATATAACGCAAAAGAAAAAAATAGATTCTGAATTACGTATTATTCAAGAAAATAGAATAAATGTTAACATTGAAGGTATACGTTCTGATTTAATTGATGCATATAATGGTGATTTTATGAGATATAAGTTATATCAGGACAATAGTATTAATGATATCTTGAAGGCAATTAGAGATAAACAAGAAAAAATAATACTGTATGAGAATGATTCAGATAGAGTATTAAGAAAACTTATAAATAATATTCGCGATGCGTTTGTTTCAAGTAATGAATATGGATTAGATGGTTATTTAAGTCTAAATATTAGACATGGAGCTATATCAGATGCATTAAGAACCCCTTTATCTAAACATGGATTGTTAGCTATTTATGATTCAGAAAGTAATGATAATATTCTAAGTTCTCAGTTGATACGAATAATAAAAAAAGAGAATGATAAGGAAAAGTTAGTAGAAGCAATAAAAGGATTTACTAAAAAGACAAATGATATTATTAATGACTTAAAAAATAAATATATAAGGATCCGAAAAAATGATTCATATCCAGAAGGAATCTTTGATTATAATATTGATGAGTGGGAATATGATATTATAAGACGTAAAAGTGATGAATATTACGAGTTTGATGAATTATTAGATGATGTGTTTGAGTTATTATGGAATAAAACGGAAAAGAATTTAAATTCAATGAAAATGCTTTTACATAATTCTGTTGCTGACAGATATAAGTTGGCATTTACAGAATTGCAAGAAGCAATTGATAATCTTGAAGATAAAGAAAATATTCTTGTATTAAAGAGCAAAATATTAGAAGCTTCTAACGACATGTCTAATACTTTAAACAAAATTGAATTTTGGTTTCAAAGAAGTACAGAAAGTAAAAATACGGATTTTGATTTAGATTTTGTTTTCAATTTAGGATTGGAAACAATTATTAGTATGCACAATGAAGTGAAATTTAAACCTATAGAATTAGAACATAAAGGTGTTAACGAAAAAATTGAAGGAAAATATTTAAAATTATATTCGGATATTTTTTATAATCTGCTAGATAATATATACAAAAATGCTAAACGAAAAAATAACTGTATTGAATTTGAGTATCTATTAGAAGAGCAAGAGAACCGACAACACATTCTATTAAAAAATCCTTATGATTGTTCAGGTGACATGGAAGAAGAGGAACGGAAAATATTAGAGTTAAAAGAGATATTGAGCAGTAGAAAATATTTAGATAGGATAGGAACAGAAGGGGGAACTGGAATTCCCAAAATATGCAAGTTAATTTCAGTTGACTTAAAAAAAGAAATGAAGATAGATTTTGGATTTGAAAAGGACCAAAATTACTTTTTCATAGAGTTATTTATTAGGAGGTGAAAATGAGAGTACTAATAGTTGAGGATACATATGATAAGATGAAAGCGATTGAGGAATGTTTAGAGAAAGAGTTAATTCCATGTGAAATAGGTGAAGCACGATCGTATTCAGAAGGAATAAGAAATATATATGAAAAAGAATGGGATTTAATAATTCTTGATATGTCATTACCAACATATACTGTTTCACATACAGAAAATGGCGGAACTAAAAAGCCCATGGCAGGAAAAGAAATTATTAAGCGGATGTATAGTAGGAAAATCTATATTCCAACAATTGTTATTACACAATTTGATATATTTGGAGAATTACAAATTTCCATAGATGCTTTAAATAATGAATTTGAAGAGAAATATAGTATGATATGGAAAGGAACAATATCTTATAATAAACAGGGGTGGCAAGATAAACTTTCGGATTTATTTAGAAAAATTAAATAATTAGGAGAAGAAAATGATTAATATACTAATAGTAGATGATAATCCAGAAAAGCAAAAGAAAATTAAAAATGCAATTACATCGGTATTGAGTGAAGACGATTACATTAATGTTGAGTCATCTGTAGATGTTATATCGGCAAAAAGAATAATGAATGTAAAAGATATAAACATAATGATTTTAGACTTATATTTACCTATAAGATTTGAAGATGGAGCAGTACGGGATGGTGGTAAAAGACTTATTGAGGAGTTGTCTAGTTCAAGACGGTATAAATATCCGAATTATGTGATTTCACTATCTCAGCATCCAGAGCAGACTCAAGAATTTAAAGAGTTCACAGACGAAATACATAAATACATTAATTATGATACATCTAATGATGAATGGATGATTGAATTAAAAAAATATCTTTTAAGAGCTGTAAGAACCTTGAAAAATGATATTAATCACAGAACTTATATGTATGATGTGGCAGTTATATGTGCATTACCAGAAGAGTTAGAGTATGTGAAAAAATCTTTAGAAAATATTCATGAATTAGAAATGGAGTTTGATGATTTTATGTACTTCAGTGGTTATTATAATGTAGAAGGAAATATTATAAAAGTTGTTACAACTTGTTCAACGCAAATGGGAATGGCAGCATCGGCAACTATGACAACCAAAATCATTCATAGTTTTTGTCCTAGATATGTTGTAATGACAGGTATTGCAGCTGGTGTCAAAGGCAAGACAAATATGGGGGATGCAGTGGTTGCAGAGTACTCTTGGGATTATGGGGCTGGTAAAGACATATTAGACGAAAGTGGTAATAATAAGCATAAAAATACTATTCAGCAAATACATATTGATGCGAGTATAGCTAATAAAGTAAGAAGGTTACAGCTAGATAATGACTTCAAAAAAGAAGTAAAGCAAAGTTTTGATAAAAGAGTACCAGAAAATGATTTTGAAGTAATTATGGGACCGATTGCGTCAGGAGCTTCAGTTATAGCAAACCCAGAAAAAGTGCAGGATATCATAGACAATCAAATACGAGATTTAGTAGCCATAGAAATGGAAGTGTATGGTGTGTATTATGCGGCAAAGTGGGCAATAAGTCCAAAACCTAAGTTTATAGCAATAAAATCTATATGTGATTATGCAGACACTAATAAAAATGATGATTTTCATGACTATGCCTCCTATACAAGTGTAAAGGTATTTGAAAAGTTAGCAAAAGAGTATTTTGAATATGAATAGTTTAGATGAACTAATGAAATGATACAATCTTTAATATGCAGGGGATACAACGTATATTATGGTACATTAACAAAAAAAGAGCGATAGACATAAAATGCGTATTAAGTTTTTACTAATTAAGTCGTGAATATGTGAAATATTTATTTGGATTCATTAAAGATTTGTAGTAAGTTATATTTTGATATGGGATAGGTAAATATAATTAGTAACGAAGGCCATTACAAAGCTAAAAACTTTGTAGTGGCTTTCTTTATGCAGGAGGAAAAATGGAAAAGAAGAAAGAGAAAAAGGAAAGGCATATTCATAGCCGTGATATGCCAAATTTCCGTAGAAACGACGCAGATAAAAGAAAGGTAATTAAAGATAAAAAGAAAGTCCTAAGACAAGGAACAGATATGGCAGTAAGAACAGGAGTAAAAACCACGCTAGACCAAATGGAAGGCAGTGAGGAAGTAGAAAACGCACTGGTTACTGCGGCAGTTGTTACAACTCCCATTAGAAAAACTGCAAGTAAGACAACTAAAATTATAAGAGAGAAAGCAAAGCGAAAACGTGTAAAAGAGCAGTCTGAAAAAAATGTAAGGGAAAAGCAGAAAAGTGAAAATAGAAAAATACACAGTCAGACACACAAAGAAGACAGTTATGCAAAGGAAAAGCAAATACGTAACAGAGAAAATAGTGTAAAGAAAGATACAACAGGAGGAAATAAAGTAAAATCCGGTAAATCAAACAGCAGTAGTGATAGAGGCAGTCATTCAGCTTCAAAAAGCAGAAAGGTTGCTTTTTTTGTGGAAAAATTAAGAAGTACAGGAATGACAACATCGTTAAACAGTGAAAATCAGAAGTCTGGTGTATCTGACATAATGAAGACAGTTATGATAAAGATTGGTGCTGTTTTACTTCCAATTGTTTTACTTTTGTTTTCCATAGTTGCCATTGCCACAGCGTTGGTAGCCGTAGTTATAGCGGTTATATATAACTCTCCATTTTCTATATTCTTTCCACCATTAGAGAATGGAGATACCGTTATGACAGTCACAAGCCAGTATGTTGCTGAGTTTAACAGAGACATCAATACTATGGTTACCGAACATAAGGACTGTGATATTGGAAAAATCGTATACGTGGATTATGAGGGAACATCATCCGCACCATCCAATTACTATGATGTCATGAGTGTATATATGGTTAAATACGGTGTAGGAAATACAGCAACGGTTATGAATGATACAGCAAAAGCAAATCTTAAAACAGTGTTTGATGATATGTGTTCATACACCACATCAACGGGAGAAGAAAAGATTACAAATGAAAGTGGTAAGAATGAAAAGAAAAAAGTTCTTTATGTAAATGTTACTTTAAAAACATATCATCAAATGGAAACAGAGTATGGAATGAGTGATGATGAAATAAGTATGCTTAATTCCCTGATGAGTCCTGAGAACCTGTCTTCATTGGGTATTACCAGTGGCAGTACGGGAACACAAAACGGAGGGAATAAAAAGTCATCGCTTACTCAGAATGAGATTAATGAGATTTTAAACAAGATAACTGATGAAAAAGCAAAAACAGCAGTGAGTTTTGCATTGTCAAAAGTAGGTTATCCGTACAGTCAGCCACTTAGAAATTCAGGGACACATTTTGACTGTTCATCTTTGGCATATTATGCATGGAACAGTGCCGGCATATCTGTAATGACGGACGGTTCAAATACGGCAGCATCTGAGGCTAAGTGGTGCAGTGATAATGACTGTACTGTGAAAGAAGAAAACCTAAAGCCGGGAGACCTTATATTCTACAGTTATTCAAATAACGGAAGATATAAAAATATAAGTCATGTAGGAATTTATGTCGGAGACGGAAAAATGGTTGAAGCAGTGGATGAGGCAACTGGAGTTGTTATGCAGGATTATCATAATGGTGGTCTGGTTATGATAGGAAGACCGGATAAAAAGAAGAAAAATTAAAATTATTAAGGAAGCAGAGCATAAATTGTTCTGCTTCTTTTGGAACAGGAGGACAAATGAGAGAAACATATATTAAAAACATGGAGTTTTTGATAAGCGAACTTCATAAGGAATGGAATAAAAGCAAAGGAGACAGCAATCAAATTAAAGTATCTTTAAATAAGGCTCATAAATTACGAAGTAAGATTTCAGAACATATAGTAAAACAACAGAAAACTATTAATGAAGACACAAACATTGACTTTGAGGAAAGTATGAAAATGTCAAAAGAAAATTTTGTAATGTTAAGACTGATAAAAAAGATAAACAGAAATATGAAAAAAGGTGAAGAAGAATTTTGTGTAAATCTTGATACAGAAGAATACAATGTATATTTGAAACTTTTAGAATCGAAAGAAGGTGCGTAGCATGGGTAAAAAATATAAAGTCATTTATGCTGATCCTCCCTGGCAGTATCGTGTGTATTCAAAAAAAGGTCAGGGAAGAAGTGCAGAAAATCATTACCATACAATGAATATTGATGACATACGTTCACTTCCGGTAGCTGATATTGCAGATGACGACTGTGTATTATTTTTATGGATTACGTTCCCCTGCCTTAAAGAGGGAATTTCCGTAATGGAAAGCTGGGGATTTACATACAAAACCTGTGGTTTTAACTGGGTAAAGAGAAATAAGAAAAAAGATACTTATTTTATGGGGTTAGGATTTTGGACAAGGTCGAATTCAGAAGTATGTCTAATCGGAACAAAAGGACATCCTAAACGTGTTTCCAAAGCTGTAAGTCAGATATGTGATGCAAGAGTAATGGCACACAGCAAAAAGCCTGATGAAATAAGGAAACGTATTGTAGAGCTTTGCGGGGATGTGCCACGTATTGAACTATTTGCCAGAAAAACAGCTGACGGTTGGGACTGCCTTGGTGATGAAATTGACGGAAAGGACATAAGAGATGCCTTGAAAGGGGTGATTGAAAATGAGTGCTGATTACAAAGTACAAAGACTGTATGACGAGTATATTCATGACATTGTATCCAGTGCAGAAAATTGGAAAAACTTTTTAAGAATAACAGGAAGAATTTACAGATATGAGTTTGACAACATACTTATGGTTTATGCACAGCGACCAAATGCAACTCTGGTAGGAGATTATGATTCATGGAAAAAGGTAGGCAGATATGTAAAAAGAGGAAGCAGGGGAATTGCAATATTTTCGTCAAAGATTTTAAAACCACATATGCGATACATTTTTGATATATCTGACACAGGAGGAAAGAACGTTAAACTGACATGGGATTTGAATGGTGATAATCTAAAAAGTCTGGTGGACGAACTGACAGAAGAGGGAAAGATTGAGCCTTATTTAAATGATGACAGAAAAAATTTAGAGAATCTCTTAAAGAACTATACAAAGGAGAACATACGATCTATAATGAAAGAGAAATCCGAAGCAGGGATTTCTGAACTTAACCGGATTACAGGTGGTGTGATTAATGGTGGAGATAATGAAACGCAGGGGCTTACTGTTGAAGAAATGTTATATGAAAGCGTTTTATATGCAGTATGTACAAGATGTGGATTTGACATGTCTGCTGAAGAACAGGACATGAGTTTTATAATAAATATATCTGATGAAGATGATATTTGCCGCTTTGGTTCCCTTGTATGTGACGTATCCTGTAGTGTTCTTAAAGAGTTTAATTACAGAGTAAGACGAATAGAAAAAGAAAGGAGCGTCACAAATGGAAGAAAAGAGAATAACTTATCACGAGGGAGCAGACGGAATGCTGTATCCGAATCTGGAATTGCCACAGGAACAGGAAATAAGCATGACACAGATAGGAAAGTACGGAATGATGGCAGCAGAGTATCTGAAGGAAAACGAGAGGAGCAGATACAACACACTGTATCGTCTGGGAAGACTGGCAGAGAAAATGAAGGAAGTGGACACGGAGGCAAACAGCCTGATGGACACGTTGATGGCAGATTACTTAAAGCAACACAAACCTCAGAATCCTACTTCAACAATGGAAATGTGGAAGCTAAGAAATCAGGCAAAGATGATGGCAGAGGAAGTGGTTCTAAATCAGATAGTGTACAGATTTCACTAGAAAATGAATCTGAAAATTATAACGGACAGATAAATGAAGAATTAAATAAAGAGCTGGATGAAATTAATTCATTTGGAGTATCAGGGGAAGCAGGCTTTGAGCAGGCTTCCTTTTTATTTGATGATAATACTAAAGAAATAACAGTTGCAGACAGTAAAAAGCCTTTGTCTACTCAAAGAAAAAGATATACCTATATGGAACCGAAAAAAGAGCGTGTAGTTCCTCATGACTACATTGTTTCAGTTCTCTTAAGAGGAACCGGATTTGTGGGAGGAAAGGAAAGAGTATATAAAATTTATCAGACAGTGGACAGCCCATCAGAAAGAGCAAAACTTATAAAAAAGGAGTTTGGTCTTGGAGGTGCAGGCTGGCCAATTGATGGCTATGGTTTACACGGATATGATACATTTAAGCCTCAGGGAATGAAATTTCAGTGGAGAGATGCTGAAGGAGAAAAAGAAGGATATGTAAGCTGGAATACTATTGAGGAAGAATTACGGGTTCTGATAAATAAAGGTGAATATTATCAGGAGATAATTGAGGAAGAAATAATCGGTGAATATGACATTCCAGATGAAGTGTTTGAAATGGGTAAAAAGCCCATACCTGACATGGAACGAGACATTGAAAAGAAAGACTTTCATTACAATCTGTGGGAAATTGAAACAGGAGGCTCTAAAACAAGGTATCAGTGGAACGTTGAAGCAATAAAAACATTAAAGCAGATTGAAAAAGAAGAAAGAGTTGCAACAGATGATGAGCAGAAAATACTTTCACATTATGCAGGCTGGGGTGGAATCCCGGAAGTGTTTGACGAAAAGAATGATTTATGGAGAAGGGAGTATAAAGAATTAAAAGAACTTCTTACCCCGGCAGAATATGAAAATGCAAGGGCAAGTGTTAACAATGCTTTTTACACTTCTCCTGACATTGCCATGTGCATTAACCAGGCACTTGCAAATTTTGGAGTAACAAAGGGAAACATTCTTGAACCGTCTATGGGTATTGGAAATTTTTTCGGCAGTATGCCTGATGCAATGCAAAACTGTAAGCTTTACGGTGTGGAAATGGACGATGTTACAGGAAGAATAGCAAAACAGTTATATCAGAACGCAAACATTACAATTGCAGGATTTGAAGATACAAAGTTTCCGGATAACTTTTTTGATGCTGCAGTCGGAAATGTACCCTTTGGAGATTATAAAGTATATGATCCAAAGTACAATAAGTTAAACTTTCGTGTACATGATTATTTTCTGGCAAAGGCGTTGGACCAGATAAGACCAGGAGGAATAGCGACATTTATTACAACGAAGGGCACAATGGACAAGGCAAACCCCAATGTAAGAAGATACCTTGCACAGAGGGCAGAATTAATCGGTGCAATAAGACTTCCCAATACAGCATTTAAAGAACATGCAGGAACGGAAGTAACATCAGACATTTTGCTTTTTAAAAAAAGGGAACGACAGATAGACATTGAACCAGACTGGGTACATCTTGGATATACAAAAGATGGCATACCTGTTAATTCATATTTTGTGGAGCACCCAGATATGATGCTTGGAACAATGGAGTATGATACAGGAAGATTTGGAGATAAAAGCAGATATACCATATGTGTAAATCATGAAGAAAATTTCAATATCTATGAAAGCTTAAGCAGTGCAATAGGAAAACTTGATGCAACTGTAACAGACTTTGAAATTGAAGAACCTGAAGAAAATGAGGAGATAATTGAGGCAAATCCGGATGTCAGAAATTTTACATATACTTTTTTAGACGGTAAGTTGTATTTCAGACAAAACTCCCAGATGTATTTAAAGGAGTATTCAAGGACAACTGAGGAAAGAATAAAAGTACTTGATGAGATAAGAAAACTTACAAGAAATCTTATTGACATACAGACTAAAGGATGCAGTGAGGAAGAATTAAAAAACTGTCAGGAGGTATTAAATGATAAGTATGATGAGTTCGTAAATAAATACGGTGCGATTACATCAAAGGCAAATGACAGGGCATTTCATGATGATGCTGACTATCCTCTTCTGTGTTCTCTTGAAAACGTGGATGAAGACGGGGAGGTTACAAAGGCAGACATGTTTTACAAACAGACAATTAAACCGGAGGTGACGATAGACAGAGTTGAAACTGCAATGGAAGCCCTTAACATTTCAATCAGTGAATATGGAGAGGTAAACATTCCGTTTATGCTTAGTATATATACACCTGACATAAATGGATATGGCGAAGATAAGAATAACAATTTTTCAGATGAGAATAGGTCAGATGATGCAGAGAGACAAAAACTAATAGAAGAACTAAGAGGACTAATCTTTTTAAATCCCTCAAGATATAATGAAAACAATATGGATGAGGGGTGGGAGACGGCAGACGAATATTTGTCAGGAAACGTAAGAAGTAAGCTTGCATTGGCAGAAAAGTATGCTGAAGAAACTCCTAAAATATTTAGAATAAATGCAGAAGAACTTAAAAAGGTTCAGCCTAAAGATTTGGATGCATCTGAAATAGATGTAAGGATAGGTACAACATGGATTGAAGAACAGGATTATGAGAAATTTGTTTATGAACTTCTAGGAACACCGAGACGTGCAAAAGCAATAAGAAGTGCTTATTATTCATCAGGAATAATGGTTCATCTGAATAAATACAGTATGGAATGGTTTATAGAAAATAAATCAATGGATAAGCATTCTGTGGCAGCTTCCAAAACATATGGAACAAGCCGCATGGATGCTTATTCTATTTTCGAAGCAAGTCTTAATTTGAAGACCGTAACTGTAAAAGACAGGGTGGATGACGGTGACGGTAAATATCATTATGTTGTAAATAAAAATGAAACAATGCTTGCAAGGGAGAAACAAAATCTGATTAAGGAGAAATTTAAGGAATGGATATTTGCAGAACCGGAAAGAAGAAAGAAATATGTGGATTATTATAATCAGACATTTAATAATACAAGACTTCGCGAATATGACGGTTCAAGCCTGACTTTTCCGGGAATGAATCCTGAGATTGAATTAAGAACTCATCAGAAAAATGCAGTAGCAAGAATATTGTTTGGAGGAAATACATTGCTTGCCCATTGTGTTGGAGCAGGAAAATCATTTGAAATGATGGCAGCGTGTATGGAACAGAAAAGATTAGGTCTTGCAAACAAAACAGCAATGATTGTTCCTAAAGCATTAATAAATCAGACAGCATCTGAATTTCTACGTTTGTATCCGTCTGCAAACATACTAGTTGCAACAGAACGTGATTTTGAAAAAAACAGGAGACAGCAGTTTATATCAAGGATAGCCACAGGAGATTATGACTGTATTATTATGTCCCATTCCCAGTTTGAAAAAATTCCAATCTCAAAGGAGAGAAAGGAAAGAATGTTAAATGAGCAGATAGAACAGATTTCTTATGCCATAGATGAGACAAAAGAAAAGAACGGAGAAAGATGGACTGTAAAACAAATGGAAGTTCAGAAAAAAAGACTAAAAGAGCAGTTAAAGACTCTTACAGATGAGCAGAGAAAAGATGACCTGATAACATTTGAAGAATTAGGCATTGACTGTCTTATGGTGGATGAAGCACATAATTACAAAAACCTTGCCATATTCTCAAAGATTAATAATGTATCAGGCATCAGCAGTTCGGGAGCAAAGAAAGCAACAGACATGCAGCTTAAATGTCAGTATATAAATGAGATAAATCCGGGAAGAGGAATTGTATTTGCCACTGGAACACCTATAAGCAATACAATGTGTGAAATGTATGTAATGCAAAGCTATCTGCAGAAGGATACATTGGAAGAAAAGGGAATATATCATTTTGATTCATGGGCAGCAAACTTCGGTGAGATTACAACAGCACTTGAACTAACAGTTGAAGGAAGCGGTTTTCGTATGAAAAGCAGATTTAATAAGTTTACCAATCTGCCGGAGCTTATGAACATATTTAAACAGGTTGCTGATGTACAGACACAGGATATGCTGGAGCTTGATGTTCCTAAATTAAGAGATGGAAAGTACATCATTGTGGAATCAGAGCCTGATTGGTATGTCAAACAGGTAATGGAAGATTTTGTGGTAAGGGCAGAGCGTATTAGAAATGGTGGCGTAGATTCAAGTGTTGATAACTTTTTAAAGATAACTCACGAAGCAAGATTGCTTGGAACGGATGCAAGACTTCTTGATAAGGATGCTCCCAACAATCCTGACGGAAAACTTAATAAGGTAGTACAAAATGTGTTCTACGAATATGACAGGGCGAACAGTGAAGGGAAAATAGGCTGTCAGCTTGTTTTTTCAGATATTGGAACACCCGGAGGAAAAGAGTTTGATGTATACAATTACGTAAAGTCTGAACTTGTAAAAAAAGGAATACCTGAAAATGAAATAGCATTTATCCATGATGCAAAAACAGATGCACAAAGAGATACCTTATTTAAGGAAATGAGAACAGGTAAAAAGAAGGTACTTATAGGCTCAACAGACAAATGTGGTACGGGAGTAAATGTTCAGACACATCTTGTAGCCATGCACCATATAGACTGCCCATGGAAACCGTCAAGTATTGAGCAGAGAGAGGGACGAGGAATAAGACAGGGCAATTTGAATGAAGAAGTTGCAGTATACAGATATGTTACAAAGGAAACTTTTGATGCTTACTCCTGGTCACTTGTGGAAAACAAACAGAGATTCATAAGTCAGGTAATGACAAGCAAGGCAGTATCAAGAACATGTGAAGACATAGATGAGGCAACATTGTCTTATGCAGAGATAAAGGCAGTTGCAACAGGTAATCCACTGATAAAGGAAAAGATGGAACTTGATAATGAATTGCAGAGATTAAAGCTGTTAAAGTCTAATTACGACAGCCAGAGATATACTTTTCAGGATAACTTTATGATTAAGTATCCGAAACTGATTAAGGCTGCAGAAGAAAAACTTAAGTGTGTAAAGTATGACATTGAAGCAAGAGATAAGGAATTACTAAAAGGTGATGAATTTGCCATAACCGTAGGTAAGAGTTCATATGATGAGCGAAGTGAAGGCGGTACTGCATTGCTTGAAGCAGTAAGCAAGAGCAAAAGCGGAGATACTTATGAGATTGGAAGTTTTAGAGGTTTTACCCTGTTAGTAGAAAAGAACTATATGGGCATTAATTATATGATACTTCGTGGAAAGACAGAGTATAAGGCTGAAATGTCAACAAGCCCTGTGGGAAATATGATAAAGCTTGACAACCTGTTTAATAACTTAAATGAAAATGAAGAATTTCTCAAAAAGAAGATTGAACAATATAAGAGAGATATGGAGTCCTCAAAGAGCGAGTATGAGAAGCCTTTTGCCTATGAGAAAGAATTAAGTGACAAGCAAAAGAGGCAGGCAGAATTAAACGCAATGCTTGATTTGGAAAAGAACATTGATGAAGAAATATGTGTGACAGAACAGACAAATTTGAAAGTATCAGAGAATGTGAAAAACACATATACCGTAAACAAAGACAGTAAAACACAGGATACGAGTGCTTATCCTGATGAAAGTAACAGGGATGGCAGATAGCTGTCCCTATTTTAGTAACAAAAAATTTTAAAACATAGCATAATAGAAATTTATGCGGAAAAGGAGTAGAAGATGAAATATACAGTAAAAGTAAATAAGGTAAGAAAAAATGAAGGAAATTTAAGAGGATTTGCGACAGTAGTATTTGGAGAGTCATTTAAAGTGACAAACATCGCAATCCTTGAAAACAGTGAAGGCAATCTGTTCGTATCCATGCCAAGGTACAGAAGCAGTGAGGTGGATGAAAAAAATAACTATATTTATAAAGACATATGTAATCCAATCACAAGAGAGTTTAGAACAGAATTATATGATGCAATACTTGACGGATATAAAAACGCAGGAAATGAAAACAGAGAGGTAACAAAGGAAACATATAAGCCGGAAATGCCATCATTTGCTGTTAAGGTAACACCGTATGAGAGAGAAGGAAGTAACATAAAAGGACTGGCAAGAATATATCTTGATGACAGTTTCGTAATCAATAATGTATCAGTCATTCGGGGCAAGAATGATGTATTTGTGGCAATGCCTTCTTACAAGACAAAACAGACAGATAAAGAAGGAAAAGCAGTATATCAGGACATATGTTTCCCGATAACAAAGGAGTTTAGAGAAAGACTATATGGAGAGATTGTTGAAACGTATAAGGAAGAAAAGGCTAAAGCTGTAGATAGTTCTCAGCCCATAAAAGAAGATGAATTTATGCAGGTGCATGATAAGGAAGAAGGTTTGCCAATAAGATAGATTAAGCTTTTAGTTTGATTTTAGATCTGGAAACAGATAATATAATTTTTATTATTCTCAATTATGAGCAGCTTGATTTTTAGTTAAAGAGAATAAAAACTGGTAATATTCGTTGTAAGAACATTGGATATTACCAGTTTACATATTTTTTGTACAGATTATTTAATTGCAATTAAATATTATGTATACAACATTTTTTGTTTTTCATTTTTTCAAAAACAACCAGAATGGCTGACAGATTAATAGATGTAAAAAATGTAGTAGAATATAGAAAATGTTCTGTTAAAAATAAAATAATTCCCACGCAAACAATTATTAATAAAATGATACGCTTTATCTTAGTATATTGAATAATTTCATAGTCATCCAAAGAACGCACCTGGTTACCTTTTGTTTTTGTACAAAACAAGTAAAGAAAATTCACAAAAGATATTACCAGAAAAATGACAATATTTTCGTAAAAATAATTCTGAATAACCAGCAAACTGGTAATGATAATGTTGGAATATATATAGCAAAGATAACGAGATTTACAGTGTATTCCCCCACAGTATGAACGTAATGGTACAAACGAAATAAGAAAGAATAGTAAAATATCTGTCTTGCGAACGACGCATGAAAGAAATAATGCTGTTATGATATTTATAAGTATCGTAAAACCACTGTTCAATCCATAAATATAAATTTTTCTATCTTCATTAATAATATTTTTTTCCACCATTTTATTAACTAAATAATCTGATATTGCCATAATTAAAATTTCCTAAGTTTTTTACTGTTTTCAGGCAATTTTTCTTCATGTAATACATACCAACATCTCTGATTGGATGCCATTGTAGTAATAACTAATGCAAATGTAGCAAGTGAAGAAAGCATTTTAACATTTGTTTTTGTAATTAAATTTTTAATCTTAATCATAATAGAACCTCCTTATATTTTTAATAGAGATTACCATAGATTATCCATTGAAAATTAAAAATGTAACAAAATGTAGTTTATATGTAATCTTTTCACAAAAAACAAATAAAATATTGTAACATACTAGCACTATATATAGACCTAATTTTGAAAACTAACAAGTAAAATCTTAATAGGACTATATATGGGAGGAGTGCTATGACATCAAATGAAGCAATCTGTAAAAGAATATCAGATTTATGTAGTGAACAGAATATTACTTATTATACTTTAGCGTCACGTTCTGCCATTCCAAAGTCTACACTCAAAAATATATTGTCAGGTACAAATACGACTGTTGCGACAATTAATAAGATATGTAATGGTTTAAGAATAACAATGGCGGAATTCTTCAATTCAGAATATTTTGAAGATTGTGAAGATGATTAATTAAAGGGGGAAGAGAGATGTTACGCTTGGCAGTTTGTGATGACGATGAATTTGTTGTAGAACAAGTAGAGTCGTATATAGAAAAATTAAAAGATATATCTATTGTATATGAAGTGTATTTTTCAGCAGAAGAGTTTTACAGTCATATGTTAGAATTAGATTTTGATGTATATTTTTTAGATATAGAAATAGCAACTGCATCAGGGATACAATTAGCTGAAAAAATTAGGCAGGTTAATCAATATGCGTTGATTATTTTTATGACTAGTTATCCTAAATATGTTACAGATGTGTTCGATGTGAATACTTTTGATTTTATAGTAAAACCCGTAACATTTGAAAAATTTAAAAAAGTTGTAGATAAGGTATCCAATTATATCTTTGTTTCTAAAACTAATTTTGTATTTATGCATAACAAAAATCAGTATGCACTTCCATATCAGAATATTATTTACATAGAAAAGATAAAACGAAAAGCATATATTCATACAAATTCAGAGCATATGTATGAATGTAATATAACAATGGAAGAAATCTTGGAGCAACTCTCAACAGGTATGTTTGCTAAAATTAATCGTTCTTGTATTGTCAATCTATCCATGGTTGATGAAATTATAAGAGATGAAATTCATCTGATAAATGGAGAAACATTATATATTGCACGAGATTATAAGATGTTGGTCAAGGAAAAACATCTGAATTATTTTATGAACACAACATAGAAGGTTTTTGGACGAAACTCTTGTTAAGGATGCATTTAGTGTTGAATTATGGTATAATTAAGGGCAAAAAAGGGGGACAGAAGATGAGAATTACGGTTTGTGATGATGACAGGGCAATAATTGAACAGATTGAAGAATATATTGAAACTATTCATGATAAATCACTGGAATATGAGGTGTTTTTTTGTGCGGAAGAATTACAGCGGTACATAACAGAGCAGGATGAAGTTTTTGACGTATATATATTAGATATTGAGATGAAAGAAATGTCAGGAATAGATTTTGCAAAAAAATTTCGGGAAGACAATGCAAATGCCTTAATTATTTTTATGACAAGTCATTCTCAGTATGTATTTGATGTATTTGAAACGATAACGTTTGATTTTATTGAAAAGCCTCTGACTTTTGAAAAAATAAAAAAGGTGCTGGAGAAAACAAAGAAATATCTGGGTGTAGCAAAGAAAAGCTTTGTGTTTTCTTACAGAAAAAATAATTACAGCATTGCATTTTCGAATATTAGTTATTTAGAAAAAGAGGGCAGAAAAGTATGGGTTTATACAACCGATGAAAAAAGATATCAGTGTAATATGACGCTGGTAGAAATATGGTCACGGTTAGATACCGAAACATTTGGTTTACTGAATAAATCTTTGATTGTAAATATTTCAAAGATTGAAGGCATTATAGGAGAAAATGTAATCTTACAGGACGGAAAGAAGTTATATTTAAGCAGAAATTATAAAAAGGAACTCAAGAAAAAACATTTAGATTACTTAAGGGGGAAGGTATGAGTATAATTTACGATATTGTAATAAATTTAATTGACTATTTGATTATTTTTAAATATTTCAATTGTTTCAGTGAAAAAAGAAACATGGAAAAGAAATATTGCATTAGTCTTTTTTGTGGTTGTATTATATTGATAAGTGTAGTAAACCAGTTTCATAATCAAAGTATGAATCTTATTTTATGTATATTAATAATGTATCTATATAATCTCTCATTTTCATATAGTATTTCTTATCATATTATCCTACCAGTTTTGTACATAGGATTTGGAATTGTGGCAGAACTAATCGGTTTTTTTATTTTAAATATTTCAGGAGAGATGATTCCATACTTTATCCGTTATTATGGTAGTTCTTTCATTTGTGAATTCATCCGTTTTTTGATAGTTTATGTTATCTGTGGAATTAAGGAAATGAAACTTCCCAAATTGTCTTTTGACACAGGCAAATTTCTAGTTATTATTCCGCTTTCAAGTATTGTCATATGTTGTATTGCTATCAATATTGTTCAAAATAGTAAAAATGGTTTAGTTAATATAATGTGTTTGGTTATAATTATTATGACAATTACCAGTAATGTTTTAATGTTTAAAATGTTTCTTAAAGTAATAGATACATTATCGGATAACTATGAAAAAGAAATGTTGTTACAGGAAGCAGAAGCAAAAGAACAATATTATCAGGAAGTAGAACAAAGCAATAGAGAAGTGCGGAAAATAAAACATGATTTAAAAAATATGTTGTTAGCGATATGTGGAAAAGCGAAAGAGCAGAATGAGGTTTCAGAAGAAATTTATAAAATTATGAAGGAACTGGATCAGAGTGACAAAAAGATATTTACATCTAATGTGGTTATCAACACGATAATGAATCATAAAATCAGTCAGGCGAAACAGTTGGAGATAAAGACAGATGTCAATATTAAAGTGTCAAAAGCTGTCAGTCTAAATTATAAAGATGCAGGAATTCTGTTGGGAAACATATTGGACAATGCCATGGAAGCATGTGAAAAGATAAGGAAGGAAAAAAGATGGATTAAGATAGATATGTTTCATCAGAAGAATACATTGTTTATTAAGGTATGTAATAGCAAAACTAAGGAGCCTGTGAATATAAATAAAAGCAGTAAACGTGATGTTCATAATCATGGAATTGGGGTATCCAGTATAAAGTCCATTGTAAATAAGTATGATGGTTATATAGAATTTGCAGATAAAGGAGAAAAATTTGAGGTTGATGTGAGCTTATATGGAATGATATCTTGAAAATAAAAATTTATAGATCAATATGTTGTTGTTAATAAGTATAGGTCGTTGAGGCAGAGTATGTAGATGGTATGTGCTCTGCTTTTTTTATTGATGAATATTCTTGCGGAAGAACCATCAAGACCGAAATATTCATTATTGAATATTTGTATATAGAAAAAATTATTTGGTTGATAGTAAGTGTTAAATAAAAAAATGGCTATTTAGCAATGATGGATATACAAAGAAATGGACAGGCATGTTCTGGAGCAGAAGGCAGACCCTTGATCAGGTGTGCATTTATTTTAGATGATTGTATTGAGCCGGAAGACGGTGAACTATATTGTTGCAAATAGCTCGATAATTTTCTAGTAATGAGTCAGCATATGGAATTTCTTATTAATTTCTTCTAAGTTACATAAAGTATTTTTAGCCTATTCGTTAAATAGCGCATGGAATCATAAAATTTCTCATTTACAATCTAATTCTATAAGTTATCCTCATAATGTTCATACATGGTCAGAAATATTATAATATTATGCCGTTTATTGATTTGAAAACTAACTATAGAGTATTTTTTATTACAGATAAACGACAAATTATGACATTTTAAACGGAATAGAAAATAAGATATGTATAATAAATGGCAGATGTCTAATTGAAAATAACAGAATTTTGTATTGAATAGATATAAGACAGGATATCAAAAGATACACTTTTTGATAAATTAGGCGTAGAAATTATCAAAGAAATCCTTGAGACGATGGATATAGCAATCAAAAACAGTGCCAAAAGAAAGGAGGAACTATTTATAATTTCAAGTACAATAGTCGATGTCAAAAAGTGCGATATTCAGCATACTTGGCTCTGTTTTAGAGGTAAATAAAATACGTCAAAGCCAGTAAAAATTATAATATAATAGGGAGGTTATGTGACCAGAAGGTTACAAATGAATGCAATGAAGACTATTGATGAATATGTTTCATATTTTAAAGATAAAAAGGTAGATTATTTTGATTATGCTGCAACTACATTTATGCCACAAAAGGTAATTGAGAGTTGGGTAGAATATCAAAACAATATTGGAATTTATTATGGGAAAGGTAATAATATTCTGGCAGACAAAGCATACAATACATATATAAATTCTGAAAAGAGTATATTTAATCACTTTAATGTTTCATGTGATTATAAATTGATATATGGAAAAAATGTAACAGAGTTAATTAATATTATAGCTTTGTCATTAGGCGAAATAATACGTCCGATGGATGTTATACTTATTGGACCATATGAACATCACAGTAATATTTTGCCGTGGAAATATTTAGCAAAACGCACAGGTGCAATTTTTATTGAAATGCCACTTACAATTAATGATGAAATCGATTGGAGTTATCTGGAAAGGATAAAGCAAAAAGTAAAAATTGTTGCAGTATCGAGTGCATCAAATACAAACGGTTTTAAGGTAGACGTGGAAAAGGTGTGTGGCATTTTTTCAAAGTCATATATCTTTGTAGATGAGTCACAGACGGTTGCACATAGTTCAATTGTAAAGAATGACAGAATTACGGCACATTTTTTAAGTTCGCATAAGATGTATGGACCTAAAAATATAGCGGGTGCTTTTATTAAGAAGGAATTTATTGATGAGATTCCTCCTTTGTTTTTGGGAGGAGGAATGGTTGAAACGGTTGCCCTTGAGGATACATGGAAGAAATGTGAAAAGAAATTTGAGGCAGGTACAGTTGATATAGGCTTAATAAGTGCATGGGCAAAAGCTTGTGAATTTGTAAATGATATTGGCTATGACAGAATAAATGAAATTGATAATTATTGTATTAGTAAGGTTTATGATGTATTAGTTTCAAATCCGAATGTACGAGTTGTGTCCAAAGTAAATGATTGTAAATCGCTGATTTCTTTTGTGAATGACAAAAAAAATGCACACGATATTGAATACAGTCTGGCCGAAAATAATATTATAATTAGATCAGGTAACATGTGTGCACAGCCATCTATCAGAAAGATGGGAGAATTTGCAATAAACAGAATTTCCTTTGGTATTGGCGTAAGCGAGATGAATATAGAAAATTTGTGTAGAGTGTTGAAAGAGGTGTAATATGCAAAGTTATTCTAAAATGATTCAGAAATATAGCAATATGAAATACAATAGGTTAATAATTCCAGATTATGTATTGGAGAAAGATGGAGTAGCTTGTGGTGATTATGTATCACTAGTTGGTGAAAATAATGATGGGATAATTGAGTTTTGTTTCTATGTTGAAGGATGTGAGTTATGCAATGCATCAGCAAACTATTTATTTGAAAAATACAATGATAAGCCTATTAATTTTGTTTTAAATGAAATTACTTCAAGACTTAAGGAGATAAAGGATAATAATCAAATCTTATTGGATTTATTTGAGGTGCCCAAATTAGTTAATAGAATTAATTGTTTGACGTTTCCGTTTGAAATGCTTTATGCACTCGCTTCAGAATTGAGTACCTGTATTAAAGAAACAACAAAAGAGATTGATACATTGCAGAATTTGGATTGTGATGCATGTATGGTAGCAAGCAATGTTTCGTGGGAAACAAATTGTCAGCTACAAAATGAGAGGAAGCAGGTGAATGATACTAAAAAAAAGGAAGAAAAGGTTGAGTATTCGACAGAGTATAAGGAAAAATGGGGAAAGGTGTCAAAAGCTTATCTGTCACAGGATGAAGTGGAGTTATTAAAAAAACTTGTGAAAGATATCACACCTGATGATTATCAATATTTAAGAAAAGAAAAAATATCCCAAGGTGTATTGGGCAATATGGAAAAATATAATATTTCGGTCGGTGAAAATGAAATATGGAAAGATATAATATATCGTATTCATCGTAAAAGTATTACAAAGTGTGAATTTGAAAGAGTGTATGCATATATAAAGTCCAAAGGACTGAATATATTTATGACTAAGGGGGCTAATTCGAGTGAGTTATATGAAGGCGAAGGAATAAGAGTTCATTTGGATTACGATTTTATAGCAACAAACATTTCAGATGCTTTTAAACTTGCTAAATATTTGTTGAACAATGGATATAAAATCAGTGCAGGATTGTTCTCTTTAAAAAAAATAATGATAAATGGAAAGGATACTTATTCTGGTCATTTTCATTTGGAAAGAGTAATGAATAGTCGTTACAAGATTATTGTAGATGTTAATTTTCCAGGATTTCCTATGGGAAGAATTGATTACTTTGTTCCTGAAATAAAAAACGGAGAAATTATTCCAGAAGATCAGCTGATAATTACTTTGTGCCATGCGTATAAGCATAAAAATGTATATATGAAAGATATCAATGATATATACATGATGGTAAAACATAAAAAACTTGATTTCAACATAATTGGTAAAAAAATTAAAGAAAATAATCTTGATGTTTTTGCTTCAGTATTGTTTGGGTTTATCTTTACAAATTATGATTTAAAAGATGAAAAGAAAGAACAGATAAAAAAAGAATTATGTGTTGATGAACAGTATATGTATTGCTACAAAAAGTGGCCATTTGATTCACAGGAAGTATACCAAATCAAGAAAATGGATTTGGAAAATAGACTAAAATCAGGAACGGATAATGAACGTGTTTATTTACAACCTTTGTTTGTTTTTGATGAGAAAGTCGGAAGCATAGATGAAATTTATGTTGGCCTAAAAAAGATATATCAGGATTTTGATATATTTGATGAAAGCATTATTAAATTAACTAATTCCATGTGGACATTATACATATGCGAAATAGGAATCTTTATTGATGTATATTCTGTAGAAAATGGAATAAATAGAAAAATGGTAAAGAAAGAAATTGGAAAGATACTTGGAGAATTGGGGGAAAATGAATATCATCCTATTCCTTATTCGACAGATTATTTGGCAAACTGGTTCTTTTAAAACATACGTTAACAAATAGAATTTTTGGATAGAAACAGTAAATACAAACAATAATTGGAAATTAACACATAGGGGGAAAAATGTTTAAAATATTATTTTATAGAACTCTTTTTTCTCAGTCAGCTGCGTCACTAACAGCAGGTTATTTGGCAAGTTACATAAGGGAAAATAATTATAATGTTCAATTAGCTTTGCTTGAAAAAAATCGAATGGATAATTTGACGAAGATAATATCTGAGAATGAAAAGTATCCAGTAATCATATATAAATGCAATTTTCAGGACTACAATGAAGGAACAAAATTACTTAGTGCATTAAAAGAGGTTTGCCCAAATAGCAAGATATATATTATGGGGTATTTTGCAGAGATTAATGCAAAACAACTAATAAAGAAATATGAATTTGTAGATGGGATTGTATATGGAGATGGATGCGATTTTGCCATTGCTTATGGAAAAAGTGAAGGCAAAAAACTTATAGGTGGTTTGTTTAGAATGTCAGATGGTAGCCTTTATGAAAATTGCAGACATACATATATTCCTCTAGATAAACTTCCTAATCCTGCAAGAGATATTGAGAAAACAGAACAGTGTAAATATATAAATCTAATATGGAGAAACGGATGCTTTGGAACATGTTCTTTTTGTCACATTAATCTTGTAAAACGTCCATTTTCTGCAAGAAGTATAGAAAGTGTTGTTGAAGAAATAGAAGATTGTTATGTAAACATGGGGAAGAAAATGTTCATATTTAATGACAATGTATTTTGGTGTAATGAAAGGGATGATAAGAGTATAGAACGATTTGTTGAATTAATTGAACAAAAAGGGCTAGATATATCATTTATGATTTATTTAAGATGTCAACCTTTTATCGGAGAGGAAAGACTTAAATTATTAAAAAGAGCTGGATTAAGAAGAGTTTTTATCGGTATCGAGAATATATCAGATTCGTTTTCTGAAAAGTACAATAAAAAAATTGATGAATATGACAAAATTTTAGCGACATTTGACAAATTAAAAATTAGTTATCATATAGGCTTTATTATATTTCATCCAAGTGCTACTGTACAGGAAGTAATTGAAAATATTGACTATTTGTATAAGCTTAACAAGTTATACAGGCTTGGAATCATTGTTGAGAAAATGAGATTGTTGTCAGTGGAACGTATAAAAGGAAATGATGAAAGAGATAGAGTTGATGTTGCATATGATTATCAGTTTGAAAATTCATCTGTTGAAAAAATCTATAATGTTTTGTGTAGATTCTTTGATTTGTTTGATGTTAGAGACTATGAAAATGTATGTACAAGCACATTATATTTAATTAATCTATATGGAAATAAGTATGATGAGTGGAATGCTCCTTGCATGAATCATTTTAATGACCTGATACAAGAATATAATGATTTTGCTTGCTTGTTATTTAAAGATATCACTGAAATATATGACAATTATAATGAAGATGAGTTGTTTGAATATGCTAAAGAAAAATATTTTGATACATTTGAAAATTATTATTATCGTCTGCAGGCAGGTCGTGGTCTTGTATATGATTATGTATCCAAGAAAAATTCTGATTTGCAGTTAATGGTATCTCATGGCCAAAAGAGGTTAAATGCATATGACTAGAATAATTGTAGCAATAGATGGAAATGTGAATACTGGTAAAACATCATTGTTAAAAAATATAATGAAAAGATACCCTGAGTTTTGTGCTGCAGATGAATACGAAATAATAAACGAAGAGAATCCATTTAAGAGACAGTTTTTATATATGATTCAGGATGAGAGTCGTATTGGGAATTCTGAAAATAATACAATTTTGGATAGATCGATTATTTCTTTAAGCGCTTATGCATTTTGGTTATTTAAAATTCAAAATATAGATATAAGAAGTGAATTTCATAGTGCATATATTAATTCTTTGGCAAAGGGGAAAAACAAAGTACCCAACAGAGTTATTATTTGTAGCCAGAAATATGATGCTATTGTCAGTTCTTATGAAACAAATAGGCTAATAAAGGGTACAGCACCAGTATATGTAGAAAGAGAATACATTGATATTCAAGAGGAGTTTCTTGCAACGTTTCAGGAAGAATTAAAAGATAAAATTATTGAATATAACTATTCTAATACAGTGAATAAAATAGATTTATATGATGAAAAATATGAGATAGGCAAAGTTGATTTTTTACACGCATTACAAAAAGCATTAAGAATTGATAACATTAATTGTAACTTTAGCATTGATGGAATGTCTGCTGTTGGAAAGAGCTCTTTATGCAAAATTTATTCTTTATATGGCTTTTATATTGCGGATGAAATAAGAAAGGTTAATTGTAGCACCGATGAAGAATCGTTTTTGAAGCATCAGATTGAATATTTTATTGAGTCCGTTCAAAGATATAAGTCAAAAAAAAGAATAGTTATCGATAATGGGATATTTGAAAATATAGCTTATTCATTTTATTCTGCTGCTAAAAAGAATTATGGGATGTCATTTATTGATAGTTATATAAAGAAAATAAAAGAAGTGAGTCAGGACATAAGAATTAATCAGATTTTTTTCTTGTATATGGAAAGAGAAAAAATAGAACAACGAAAGTCATCTGATATATCAAAAACAAGACAGCATTTTAAAAGTAATATCGAATTATGGTCTGGTGAAATAAAACTGTCAAGGTTACTTACACAGTTGTTGCCTAATCAGATGTTTGTAATGATTAATGCAGATAAAAGTATAGAAGAAGTATTTGCAGATTGTTACGGAAGAATGCATTATCTTCAGATGGAATTATTGGAACTGATTAATGTCATAGAAAAAAATAAGAAAATAATATATCAGTTTTTCTCTGATTATGGGGGAGGGATATGAATGTTATGGTTGATTATTTTTGATTGCTTTTTGTTAGCGATAGGTGGAGGCTTGGGAGTTTATAGATTGCAAAAGAGTCGAGAGATAATCAAAAAAGCTTCTTCAACATTCAATTGTGGTGAGAGCAAGGATGATTACAAAGATATAGCAATAATAATACCTGTATATAATGAACAAGCTGTAATAAAAAAATATTTTATGAACTTTTTACCACTTATGAGAAAGGGAGTAGAAGTAATTTATGTTTGTACCAATAAAGAAAAAGGAAAAATAAAGACATACGATTTGCTAGAAGAATTAGTAAATAAATTTGATATAGAGGATTATTGTAAAATAATGTTGTATCCAAATTCAGATGGTGTAATGGCACACCAAATTAATTATGCGTTAAGGCAAGTTGAAGAGGAAACGATTGTAGGAATATATAATGTTGACTCGTCCATAGGAATACAGACTATAGACTATGTATTAAAAAATAAGAACAAATTGAAAAATGGAGTTTTTCAACAGTACGCATATTCCATTTGCAATAGCAAAGGAATGATTAGAAATGCTGTAATGTGGCAGAATAGATGGTCTTTAGCTTATGAATTACCAAGAGCAGCACGTCAATACGAGTTTGGAATAAAGAAATTCAATTATACAATAGGTCATGGCTTGTTTTTTTGTAATAAAACAATAAATGACATAGGTTTATTTTCAGAAAGCTATATAAATGAAGATAATGTTTTAGGATACGAATTAAGCAACAATAATATTAGGATTTATCCAATTCCTTTTTTGGAAAAAATCGATTTTGCACATAATATACCTGTATATGTAAAACAACAGTCGGTTTGGTTTAATGGTCCTTTATATGCATTTAATTATTTTATTGATAAGAAAAATGAAAGAAAGAATTTGTTAAAGCAGTTCATTACATCATGCCAGAACTTTAAAAATGCACTAAACTGGTTTGCTTTTGAGTTATTAACAGTTATCTTACTGGTTTACCTGGCACTATCAGGAAATGTGGTTTGTTTTACAATATTACTGGCAGAAACGCTTTTTTATGTGATATGTCCCAATATAATTGCAGAAAAAATATTGTATGAGAATGGTTATATTAATCAAAAAGAGCATAAAGACATAAGATATGCAATAAGAGAAGTTGTATTTTGGCTACTGATTCATTCGGCAGGACCTATTATTACTTTTGGAAGGATATTTGGAGGAAAGAATTCGCAAAAGAATAAGTACAAGACTGAAAAAGTAGTTTAATAAATAAAATAATAAAGATATAAACTAAGGAGGCTCAATATGCACAATTTAATTGCACATGCATTAGTAAAAAATTTAAAGGATGAGATTTTAATAATCAGGAGAACAATGATTAAAAGAGGAAAAGAAAACTTCGAAGGTGGAAAATGGGATATTCCAGGAGGAACAGTAGAAGAATTGGAATTTCCATCTGTAGCTGCAGAGAGAGAGGCAAAGGAGGAGGTGAATCTTGATGTTACTGTTGAGAGAATACTTTGTGAAAAGTCAAATATAGATACAAAGAAAAATAAGATATTTACTACGTTGATTTATTCATGCAGAACAGTAAATAATTCAGAAAATATTGAACTTGATTTGGAGGAACATGATGACTACAAATGGGTGACAAAAGAAGATATATTAGCAATGAAGGATGATGAATTAGTTTCATATATGAGAGAATTAATACAAATGCTATAAGAGGATTAAAAAGATGAGAGCAGAGAACGAATTGATTTTATTAACATCAGCTATTAATAAGAGTGAAAGTGAAATAAAGAGAATTGAAGACATATTGTCTGAACCTGTTGATTGGGGTTACATAATTGGTCAATTAATTCACCATAGGTTAACAGGATATTTTATGATGGGATTGCCTGAAACATGTACAAAATATTTGTTTAAGGAAGTAAGAAAGCAGTTAGATCTTATTGTAAAGTTGAACAAGGTGTTAACACGCGAGAACATGGATTATATGCAGAAAATATTTGATGAGTTTGAAAAAGAAAATGTAAAATATGCAGGACTAAAGGGTGTTATATTTAACTCTTCTTTGTATGAACTTGGAATGCGGAGATCAAACGATATAGACATTCTTGTTCATGAAGCAGATTTAAAGAAAATTGATGAAATACTTAGAAAAGAAGGGTTTATTCAAGCATTAAACAGTGATAAAGGTGAAGCATCGAAGAAAGATAAGATTATTCAAAGATTACATCATCATGATTTGATTCCATATTACAAGAAAAATGAAGATTTTGAGTTGTTAGCCTACTTTAAGATTGACATTAACTTCAGAATAGATGATGGAAAAGATAAAGAAACTTTAACGGAAAAAGTTTTTGATTATGGCACAATTATCTATGAAGAAAATGGTTATAAGATTAGAGGATTACGTTGGGAAGGGCATTTACTTCATTTGTGTATTCATTTCAGCAGAGAGGCAAGCCATAGCCTTTGGGTAAGTGATAAACGTGATTGTATGATTTACAAACTAATAGACATTGAAAATACAATTCGTTCAATTGGAGTTGACAAGCTTGAAAAATGGATTAAGGAAGTAAGTCAGTTTGATTGTAACAGAGAAATTTATTTCACATTATTCTATCTTAATCAGTTCTATCCAAATACAGAGTACGAGAGAATTATGGAAATGATTAAGACTGACAAGGAAGGTGTTGATGAAATAGCAATATTAGGAACAACAGATGTAGTAAAGAGAAAGAGAAGCTTTGTCGAGAGTGCTTTCGATTTGAAGTATAGCATTGACTTTTCAAATAATGACTATAAGAAAGTCGATTTACAATAAGATGCTCCTAGGAAAACGTTACATTTAAGGAGATTTAAAGATGAGATATGATTTACATATGCATACAAGTTTTTCAGATGGAGAATATAGTCCACAAAAATTAATAGAGAAGGCATATGCAGAAAAGATAGGAGTAATTTCCATAACAGATCACGATACGGTTAAAGCATATCAACAGTTAGGAAATGAGAAGATTGAGGGGATAAAGATTATTCCGGGGCTTGAAATAAGTACAAGGGATACTTTTTTTGGAGAGGAATATTCTTTGCATATTTTGGGATATAATATTGACATTCATAATCAGAAACTGAATGCAGAATTGTATAAAATGGAAATTATGAGAATGAAAGAAATAAAGAATGTTGTAAAGCTTCTTGAGAAAACGGTTGATAATAGTATTAACGTAAAGAACATAATACGTGAAAAGAAGAAACTTACAATGAATGCCATTGCTTATTATTTATGTGAACTCGGATATGCGAAGACAAAAGAAGAGGCTTATAGTAAGTATCTTGTAGCGGGTAGAGTTGCTCATGTACAAAAAAAGTGTATGACGCCAGAAGAAGCTATACAACTTGTAGTTGATGCAGGTGGAATACCAGTTCTTGCTCATCCTAATAGAGTAAATTTGTCTAAGGATAGAATGGAGCAGTTAATAGAACGTTTGTCAAAATGTGGCTTAAAAGGCATTGAGTGTTACTGTTTATATATTACAGATGAAGAAATTAAGTGGTATGAGGCTCTTTGCCATAAAGAGAATTTATGGATATCTGCAGGAAGTGACTTCCATAAGCCAACAGATATGATTGGATTCTGGAGAGAAGAAAATGAGATATCTACACAAGTCAAAAATACAGATGGATCGTTACTTATAGATGTCTTATAGATAATATGAAGTAATCGCACATTTACAACGATTAAGGTAAAACCTGGGTGAAACTTGGATTAGATAATGATATTGTAAAATAGTATCTTGGAATGAGAAACGATAAAAATGTTTTGAGACACATGTAGCATTATCTTTAATTGTTGAAAATGATGATTTTGAGAGATTTGCAAAAGGTAATAGTTCTTTGCAATTGTTATTAATTGAAGTAGCTGGAAGAAGCTGTAGAGGAGCAATAGGGTATAAATAAAAGATTTAATAGTGAGATAAAATGGCAATATGGCATAAGTAATCACATATGACAACATAACAAATACAAGGTTACGAAGCCGATACTATTAATTCGTAAGACAAGGCAAGAAAAAACTGCATATTGTAACTTTTTCTGCCAATGAAAACAAAAAAATGTGGTTAGAGTTAAGAAAGAGTATCTTTTAGTGTACTCTTGACAAAAGTCATTTTATGACAGGAGATAATATGAAAATAAAGATGAAATCAATACCGGAAGATTTTATTGTTAATGAGAGTCAAGCTTTGCTAATATCATCTTCCAAGAAAAATATGAAGTATGTTATTATGTCAGTTGGGAAAAAGGGATATACAACATTTGAGGCAATTTCAGAACTGGCAAATTTTTGGGTAATTGATTCGAACAAGTTGGGGTATGCAGGTCTTAAGGATGAAGATGGTGTGACATATCAAATGATATCTATGCCTATTGAATGTGATATACAGAATAAGATCGAAGAATTTAATTCAAAATACAGTGGTAGGGAACGTTTTATTACCATAGTAAGAATGGGCTATTTTGACGGGCCTATTCGAATAGGACAGTTGCAGGGAAATTCATTTAAGATTAGGTTGCGAAATGTATCAGAGAAGACTGCCACAAAAATGAAAGCAAAGCTAAGAAGAAGAGTATTCTTCCCCAATTATTATGATACACAACGTTTTGGTATTCCTAATATGCCTAAGCGTACACATTTAATTGGAGAAGCTCTTTACAATAATAAATATGATCTTGCAATGCAGTATATGAAAGAGGGGACACCTAATGATTGTAAAAACGCACATGAGTTTGAGGATAGTCAGAGCTTTTTCGTAGGGATGGATAAAAATAAGTTGTCATTCTACTATAATGCATTTATATCAAAAATGTATAACAATTATTTAGGAGATTATATCAAGAAAAACATGCAGTGTTATGAAAAGATTTATGATGGGATTTCCTATGTTATGCCACAGAGTGGCGAATGTTTGGCTAACGTTGACAGGGATTATGAGAAAGTGTGTGTGCCAAGGTATGATGTGGATTCTAATATGGAATTGTCTTTGCGATATTTTTATAGGTATGCATTCATTGATACAATAATTCACGTAGGTAACGTAGAAGAAGATAGCCTGAACGAGGGAAAGTATGCGGTTAATATAGATTTTTTCCTTCCTTCTGGTTGTTATGCTACGATGGCAGTAAAGCAATTCCTTTGCGAAGTGGAGTATGAGAGATGTATGAAGTAACAGAAAAGAAGTGTATTAATATTGTCTTTTTAGGCGATAGCTTTACTAATCGCACAGGTGTTAAAAATTCTGTTATTCCTCAAAAGATGTTTTCTACATCTTATACAGGTAATTATACAGAGTTTGTTTCAAAAAGACTTTTTGTTCATTACAAAGATATAGATTTCAGCTTTTATAACAAAGGAATCAGTGGTGATAGTGTGTCTGATGTATTGAAGAGATTTAATAAAGAATTTGAGGAAATATTTCCAGATTTGGTTATTTTGTTAATTGGACACAATGATGCAAAAAAAAAAGGGACAGATGTGTTCACAGAAGATTATTCAACACTTATAGATAAAATAAGCAAGTGCTGTAATAAGTTAATCGGAATTTCAATTATACCGATCAAAGACCATTCGGAGTTGAATGGCAAAGTAGCTGAGTTTAATGAGATTGTTAAGCATGTATTGATGGAACATGGGTATGAATATCTTAATATATATGATTTATTTTTAGACTTAATGCAAAAGAGTGAAAAAAATTTTCACCTGTTTGAAGAAACACACCATTTATCAGAACTTGGAAATATTTTAATAGCTGACAATGTATATGAATCAATAATAAGAATTCTTGAGTTAAAGATTTAGGAAGATTAAGTTTGAAACAAATAAGTAGAAGACAACTATAAAATAGATGTCATAGCAAATAAATCATCTAAAAAGTTGGTTTTGAAAAAAATGAATATTGGCACAACACTTAATCAGGCTACAGTTATGCACCATTCAGTGATGCTTTAACGGATGAACGACAACATATAAGTATGCGAGGTCACAGCTATACAGCTACGCCATTCAACTAAACATGTTATTTACTGTGTTAGTCTTAAAAATAGTATCGGAAGGAAACGATAATAGAAAATAAAAAAGCGAAGGTTGTCCATATGTTTCATAACATGTGAATGCCTTTGGCAGAAAGGCAAAAAATTAGGATGAAATATATTAAATATAGAAATATGATAATAAAATATAATGGAAAAAATGATACTATAAAAAAAATGGAAGGAAAATCAGTTTTAGGTAAGGGAAAAATAGAAGTGCTGGATAATTGGTGCGGAATGATTGATTTCAGTATTGAATTTGTTGAAGCAGAAATAAATGAAGTTAGATATGGAGAAGATAAAATAGTTTTGCTTGGAAATGAGGAAGAACTGTTGTCTTCGACAATTCTTCAGTCGATTATATTCCTTCTGTACCAAAAAAGAAACTTGAGAGAAAATATTGTAAGCTTACATGCTTCAGCTGTTGTCAAGGGAGATGAAGTGATAATTTTTTCTGGAGGAAAAGGTTCTGGAAAGACAAGTATGGCATATCTGCTTGCAATGAAACATGATGATATAAAACTTGTAGCAAACGATTATATAGAATTAAAAATAAATGATGATAATACTGCTACAGTTGTTTATTCGGATTATGGTAGTCAGATAACATTCAGATCGCATGTTTTGTATAATCTGGATAGAAATTTATACAGAAAACTGACTAACACTAATGAATGTATTTTTAATAAATATGTTAAGGGGACAGCGGACTTTGTAGACTTGAGTAAAAATACATTGAGATGTAATAAAGTTAAAATTTATTTTGTTGGAATGGGAAAGACAAAAGAACTTGAGGTATCAAACAAAGTAGATTCTGCTTTACAGATTGAGGTCTACAAGGAACTTGTACAGTATATTCGTGGTAAATCAGTTGTTGCAATACATGAAGACAGAAAGACAATTTCTAATCTATTTATAGATTCATCATTTTTCTTTAAAAAGAAAGATTCAGAGTATTTATTCAAATTGCTCGAACAGATTTGCACTGGTAAAAATTTCAATATTGAATGGATTCGTGGGCAGGGTAATGATATAGAGAAATATGTATTGGGGAGTTGATATATAAAATGAAAGATTTTCCAAGTGTAATAGAATTTCAATTACATAATTATTGTAATGCGAATTGTGTTATTTGTCCTTATAGAGAGATATCAAATACTAAGACATATATGAGTGATAGCTTGTTCGATAAGTTGATTTCAGAAGTTGGGCAAAAGGATATGCTGTTAATTCCATATTTAAATAATGAACCATTTCTTGATCCGGGATTCTTAGAAAAGATTAAGAAAATCAATCGAAAATGTCCTAATTGCAAAATAGAGATATCCACTAATATTTCATGTATTACAGAAGAAAGTATTAATAAATTAAAAGAATTAGAAATATATGATTTTAGAATTAGTTTTTTTGGTTATTACAAACAATCATATGAGCAGATGATGCCTGGATTAAAGTATGATGAATCATGGCAAAAACTTAATATGCTTATGAATTCAGGATTAAAAGAGATTATTCCTAATATGAGTATAACGATGATAGAACATGATTTGGTTGATAAAGAAGAATATGAGTTGATGGAAAAATATTGTAAAGATAATGGAATTACATTTAACCGTTGGGGATATTTGGACAGAGCTGGTAATAATTCCTTTTATAAGAATAATGTTTGCAGTGATTCTGGAATATGTGGATGTGAACAAAACAGACCTTTAGAAAGAATGCATATATTGAGTGACGGCAGAGTTGTAATTTGCTGTCAGGACTGGAGGTCAGAAGTGGTTTTAGGTAGTATTACCACAAACACTATTTCAGAAATTTGGAATAGTGAAGAATATGCAAAAGTTAGAAAACAAATCTATGATAGAAATAAAAAAAGTATAGAATTGTGTGAAAAATGTAAGCTAGCAGTACGGAACGGAGGTAAAACAAGTGAACAATATTATTAGTTGGAAAACAACAAGAGTAAAAATGATATGTGAGTGTGAGTTTGAAATAGAAAGGGTAGTGCCCGCTTATTATAATTTAGAAAAGAATTCAGACAAAGATTATAGCAAGGAGTTTGTAATTAAAATTGCAGACACAGCTGAGGTCGATTGGGATAAGGCAAATAACAGATTAACTCTTTCAGTAAAAAAAATAGATGATGATGTTTATAATGCAGTTATTGTTATTTTGAATGTTTTGATTAAACGTGATCTTCAAGAAAAAGGGATGTATATTCTACATGCTTCAAGTGTTGTAGTAGATAATAGAGTTTTGTTATTGTTTGGAAGCAGTGGAAGCGGAAAGACAGCAACATCAATGCACCTTTGTCTAGCAAAGAAAGCAGCATTTTTATCAAACGGTTCTACAGTAGTAGCTTATGATGGAAAGAAGTGCAAGGTAGTAGGTACATATAAGACAGGAATAAAGATAAGAAAAAGCACATTAAAGCAGTATGACATAAAATTATGTGATGAAATATTCGGGACTGATGAAAAAGACAATGGTTATGATCAAAAGAAAGTGCTTAGTCCTGAACAAATGCATATGAAGGACGGGTTAGTGCTACTTAATGATAATAATGAAATTGAATTATATATTATTCAGTTAGATAAAGTTAATAATGAAATACATCAGAATACGGAATATGATTACAAAGTTTCAATGCAGATATATGAAGATTTAGCAAGAGAATTGGATTGTTCAGAGGTATTTGTTAATATTGATGGTCAACTACTATATGTTCCGTCATTCGATGATGAAGGACTGTACAAAAATAGAGTAGATTTTATTAATTATTTTATGGAGAAACATTATAAAGGAATATTAATGGGTGGAATAGATGAAGTGTCTGTCAGACTACTAAAAGAGGAATAAGGAGGGAGAATGCTGTGGATATAAAAGAAGGTGTAATTGAATGTATAGAAACTATCATTTCGGAAATAGTATCAGGAATAGTAGTTGATGAGAATACTCTTATTTCAAGGGAAATTGGTATTGATTCATTGGGTATTGTATCGCTTGTATTGGAATTAGAGGATAAATTTGAGATTGATTTGGATGATTATCTTGCTGATATTAGAAGTTGTAAAGATGTAAAGACCTTGATTGAAGTAGTAACAAAAGCAAAAAATAGTTAATTATTTTTATATGCATGGATGGTGATATAGCAGATGAAAAAGATAGAGATAGAACTTGATGATAAAGTTATTTTGAGTGAATTTAAAAAAATAGTTGGTTTTGTTTCTGAAAATATAGAAGGAGTCCGATTTGAGAATTGTAAGTTGATTTTGAATGTTTCAGATGACACAAACGAAAGTGAGTTAACTAATGACATAATAAGCTTAGCTAATAAGTATATTCCAAACAGTTCTTTAGAACAGAAAGAATTTGAAAATAGGATTGATGTTATTAAGTATGAAAATGACTTTTCTTCAGTGCATTATTTTGATGATGGAATGATTTCATTCAGTGATCAGTCTCTATTTTTATTCAATTATTTTAATTCCGTATTTGAGAAGATAGCTGAAGATGCATTTAGTAATGAGAAAACTGATTTTGTTAAGAAGATTTATCCTGTAATGCTTCCAGTTTCAAGCTACAAGAAAACAGGATATTTGAAAAGATCTCCACAGTACTCTATTTTCTGCTGCTCAGCAGTAGAAAATTTGAAGAGCCTAGGAAAAATTGATAGTATTAACTTTTATGATTATAAGAGTGTGATTAACAATCCACAGTATGCTTTATCTCCATCTGCATGTTTTCATGTGTATGAAGAATATAAGAATAGGATACTTGAGAAGGATACTGTCGTAACATTTGTGCAAAATGTTTTTAGAAATGAGGGAAGATTTAATTTCTCTCAGTTTGGAAGAATGAGAGACTATCATGTCAGAGAGATAGTATTTATTGGGGACAATGACTTCATAAATAATTCTATGGAGAAAATGATAGGTAAAATAAAAGAATTTATTAAATATGTAAATGTAGATTCCAAAATAATAGTTGCAACGGATTCATTCATATTGCCTAAAATGCAAAAATTTAAAAAAATTCAACAACTCGATAAGAGCAAGTATGAATTGCAAGTTTCGTATGATGTTGATAAGTATATGTCTGTGGCATCATTTAATCTGCATGGAACAGCGTTTACATATCCTTTTAATATTAAAATAAAAGACAAAGATACGGTTACAGGATGTATAGGATTTGGTTTAGAACGTTTTGTGCTTTCGTTTTTATCCCAGTATGGGGAAGATTCAAATAACTGGCCAGAATTAATAAGAAAAGAATATAAAAACTAAAATGGCAGTTGTTAGTAAGGAGATAATGCAAAGATAATTATGGTTAATAAGTTTGTTCAAAAAAAAATAGTACCTAATGATGATAATTATAGTCCAAGGGAATTAACCTGTTTTCATAAACCATGGGCAATTTTGTATGGTTCTATAAAAAAAGAATATTTTAATTTATATTTATTAACATCGATTTTTTATGAGAATTTTGATTATAATTATTATTTTAAATGGTATGATTTTAACGGAAACTTTAATAATAATTACTATAAGTTTGTCAAAGAAATTCTAGAACCTAGATTTGGTGTGAAAGTAAATAAAAATGTGTACAAGAGCCAGAATGAGTTTATAAAAAATATTTGTAGTAATCTAGAAAATGATCACCGAATACTTGTACCAGTTGATCTTATAGAATTACCATATTATGAAGAATATAAAGTTCGCAACCATGTTCATTTTCTTATTATTAAAGGATTTGATATTGATAAAGAGGTATTTTATGTTCTAGACAATATGCAGATTGATGGTGGTATTGATGGGGTGTATAAGAATTTTGCATTAACTTTTGATTGTGTTTATAAAATTGCAGAAGCAATTTTTAACTCTATTCTTAAGAAAGAAGAGTTTCCATATTATTGGGATATGGAATATATTACTGAAAACAAATATACATATAATTATGAAGAAGCATTGAAAATTCATAGAGAAGAATTGTTAATGGCAAAAGAAAATAAAGGAATTTTGTCATATCCAGAAACCGATATTATTCACAGGAAAAATGAAAATATTGCGAATTACTCAAGAATTTATGCAAAAGTACTTAACTTTAAAGAAGTATATTATGATATGCTGTTTATATTATTAAAAGAAGCAAATATAGACAAGGATGAAATCGCAAGTCTTTTGGCATCCAGAAAAGATGATTATGCCAAGTGGGAAAAATTGAAAATGTCTGTTTTATATAAGTTTGCAAGGAAAAGTGATGGTTTAACAAAGCTTGAAGAAGACTTTTGTAAATGCAGAAAACGAGATGAAGAATTGTTTGAAAAGGTAGTTAAACTTATTGAAAATATTAAGTATATAGACGTTAGCCCAGATGAGTAAAGGATAAAAAAATAAATTATTTTTTGAAATCTACACATTGTTAAATGGGAAAAATATTTTTTAAATATAATGAGTTATAATCAAATCTCAAAAATTACGATTATAAAGAGTTTATTGAAATGGTTAAGAAGAAAAAATGTTTGTCAGGATGTTTTTTTGTTCTTTAATTGAAACAGTTAGAAAGATACAACGACAAAACTAGAATACATCTAGTAAAGAAAAATAATGAATTAATAGATGAAGAAAAAACATAATTGAAAATAGTGTTTTTAGTAAAAAAGGAGACAACTATGAATAATATTGAGCAAGAGATTGTTAAATTAATGATTGAAGTAGGGGAACTGACGGATAATATTGGATTAGACACTACTTTTAAAGAAATCGAAATAGAGTCATTAAATTTTATCACAATTATTGTAGAAATCGAAGATAATTTTGGAATAGAATTTGATGATGAAAATATGCTTATTTCAAATTACAAAACTGTAGGGGATTTTGTAAATTACGTAGAAAACATAATAAAAATTAAGAATTGATAGAAAACTATTTATAAAAAAATCTGAAGATAGCTAGTGAGGAGAACAATGGAAAAAGAAAAAACGTATGGTTTTTTGAATAATTTTATGTATGCACTTCAAATCGCAAAGAAGAGCAATAAAAAACTGTTGGCTGTTATATTAATTAAACCAATGGCAAACATAGTTACAAAGTTAATGTGGGCATATTCCCCCAAATTGGTGTTATCTTTTATTGAACAAAATCTCGAGTTGAATAAAATTATTTTCAATATAATTATTGTTTGTACAGTAATATTGATTTTTAACATTATTAGTACGATAAGTAATAATGCATTTGATTATGAGTATCGTATAACAGAAGGGTATCTTGAAAAACTTCGAATGAGTAAAATATTTCATACTGATTTCAAAAATATGGAGTCACCAGAGTTTTTAGATTTTGCACAAAAAGCCAAAACTGCATTGTATAGGGGAAGAGGCTTTTTTGGTGTATTATTTGAAAGTAGAAACTTTATTGCACAAGGTGCTTTAATGATAATATCTGCAACATTGATTGGAATTCAAAATGTCTTTGTGATGATATTCTTTATAATAATCTCTTTTGGCATTGCAAAAATATTAGCATTTTTTACCAGACTTGATAAAGAAAAGTTTACTGATAAAATGGCTCCGGTATGGCGTAAGATGACATATTTAGAAGGAGTTACCAAAAACTTTGATTTTGCTAAGGATATTAGAATATTTAGTATGTCAGATATTTTTGGTAGAGAATTAAATAGTACTAACGATATATTTAACAAATTAAATAAAAAACATCATAATAGATGGATTATATGCAGCGTAGATATGGAATTGGTATTATTAATGCAGAAAACTCTTATGTACATATGGCTTGTATACAATGTTATACAAGGAAATTATCAGATATCAGATTTCATTCTATATGTTGGTTTGGTAATCACTTTTCATGATTCAGTGGGATATGTAAACTGGATTTTCTCGAACATCAGAGGTAATTGTCTTTTGATTAATGATTACAGAAATTTTTTAAACTGGGAAGAAAGTAAAAAGAACGTTGTTGATAAAGAGAAAAATCATAGTTTTCATGACGGCAAATATTCCTTTGAGTTCCAGAATGTGAGTTTTAAATATCCGGGGCATGATATTTATGCATTGAAAAATATTAATTTAAAAATTAGTGACGGAGAAAAACTTGCCATAGTTGGTGTGAATGGTGCGGGAAAAACAACTTTAATTAAACTGATTATGAAACTGTATGAACCTACTCAGGGAAGAATTCTCTTAAATGGTGTAGATATAAAAGAATATAATCGAGAAGAATATTTCAAATTATTCTCTCCGGTATTTCAAAATGTAGAGTGCTTTGCAATGCCAATTTATGAAAACATATCTTTTGAAGAAGAAAAGAATACAGATATGGACAAAGTAAGAAAGGTGCTTGAACAGAGTGGATTAAAATCCAAAATAGATTGTTACGATAAAGATTTGTATTCTAATTTGCTAAAAATTTTTGATAAAGAAGGAATTGATTTGTCAGGAGGAGAAAAACAAAGACTAGCAATGGCTAGAGCAATGTACAAAGGTGGAGAAGTTATTATTTTAGATGAACCTACGGCAGCTTTAGATGCACTTGCAGAAGATAAAATGTATCGCGAATTCGATAATATGATTCAAGGAAAAACAGCTATTTTTATTTCTCATAGGTTGGGAAGTACAAGATTCTGCGACAAGATAGCGATGTTTGACGGTGGAGAGATTGTGGAAGAAGGTACACATGATGAATTAATTGCAAATAATGGAAAATACGCTTATATGTATGAAGTGCAGTCACAATATTATAAAGACAAAAATGAAATGGATGGAGGACAATACGATGAAAAATAGTAAAGAAAATATTCGTTGTTTTAAGTTCTTTGGTAAATTTGCATGGCAAAATGACAAAAAATATTATCTGTTTTTACTAATGAATATAATTGTCAATTCAGTTTCGCCATTTATTTCAATTATAGGAACACAGTATTTGATTGATGAAATTGTTGATGGTTCAAAGAGAAATATAAGTTGGATAGTATTTTGGGTAGCGTTTATTTGTATTGGCAATTTTATTATTGCGACCATGATAAAATATGTTGGAGAAAATATTGCCAGAATAGGGGAAAAATTTGATAGGATTTTCAAAACAGATTTGTGCATGAATTGTGTCAATATGAAGTTTAAATATACTGAAGATACCGAGGTTTTGGATGTTATAAAAAACGCAGAAAGGGCATTAAATGAAACCGGACAGGTAAATGGGTTAATTAATTCTTTAGCTGGGATAGCTTCGAATTTTATTGTTGCGCTGGGTGTTGTTACATTAGTTTGTACTAGAATTCCATTATTGATGATTCCTGTTATTATTTCATTTATTGTGAATTCATATACAACCGCTAAGGTTAATAAGGTAAGAAAAAATCTCTTTTCTGAAATGGGAAATCTTGAAAGAGGAAGTACATATTTTAATACTGAATTACTTGAAAGCAGATATGCTAAGGATATACGTTTATATGATGCATCTGAATTATTTGAAAAGAAATATGATGGATATGTAGATAAGTTATATAACACTAACAAAAAATACAATATAAAGTTTGTTAATTTTTGGAATATTAATAATGTATTTCGTGCCATATGTAATACTTCAATTTATATATTGTTAGCAGTTAATATATTTAATAAAGTGATTTCAATTGGTGAGTTTTCAAGTTTATTCCAGGCCACTTCAAAATTTGGAGATGCCATTAGTGGAATAGTAGATTCCTATTTGGGGATGAATTATACATCATCAATATTAAAGTATTACATTGATTTTGTTGAGAGTGTAAAATCAAAAAATGAAGAATTGATTCATGTGGATTGTAATACAGATGCTCCTAGCAGATGTGATATTGAGTTTGATAATGTTAGTTTTAAATATCCAAACACTGAAAGATATATTTTAAAAAACATATCCTTAAAAATAAATTCTGGAGAGCATCTTGCAATTGTTGGGCAAAACGGAGAAGGCAAGACAACGTTTATTAAGCTTTTGTGTCGATTATATGATAACTATGAAGGTAAAATAATTATTAATGGGAAAGAAGCCAGAGAATACAATGCAGCAGAATATATGAATATGCTATCAGTAGTATTTCAGGATTATAGATTATTTGCATTTAATATAAAAGACAATGTTACAGTATTTAAAGAGAGGAACGAAGATTTAAGTGAAATATACAAATTAGCCGGAGTTGATGAGTGGATTAATAAGCTTGAAAACAAGGACAATACGTATATATATAAAATGTTTGTTGAAGATGGTGTTGAGCCTTCAGGCGGACAGGCTCAAAAACTTGCAATTGCGAGGGCACTGTATAAAAATGCTCCAATAGTAATATTGGATGAGCCAACGGCTGCACTTGATCCCATATCAGAATATGAAGTTTATAATAATTTTGACAAATTAGTAAATAAAAAAACTGCGATATATATTTCTCATAGATTGTCTTCATGTAAATTCTGCGACAGGATAATAGTGTTTAGTGGAGGAGCAATTATTGAGGAAGGGAGTCATGAAGAGTTAATTAATAACACTTCAGGACTTTATTATAAAATGTACAATACGCAAGCAAAATATTACAAATAAAAAGGGGAATAGCATATGTGTGATAATAATTCAATAAGTTTACCGTTTACAATACCAAAATATAAGACGTATCCTTTGAATACTGCCATAAATGGTATTCTTAAAGCTGTTAATGACGATAAGATTTGGTTATATAATAATTACATTTCATTATGGATATATGCAAACAAATATGTAAAAGGTTACATGGGAGATTTTAAGTATGATATGAACTCAGAGTACTATGAACAGTGTCCTATGTTGAAAAACGAAATAATTGAATTATATAAAACAGATAACATTATTGAGATTATAAAAGATAGCATTAGAGCAAAAAAATATATTTTTACCGAGGTTGACACCTACTACATAGATTCCTGGTGGCTTGAAAGTGAAACGAAAATTCATAGTTCACATGAGATATTTGTAATGGGGTATAACGAAGAAAAGAAAGTTGTTCTTGCAGCAGATTTTTTTAAGCATATTTATTCTGTTAAGGAAATTCCATATTTAGATTTTAGGATGGCATTTGATGCAAATATGGGATATATAAGGGAACGAGATAGTGTAGATATGGTGAATGTTCTATTATTGCAGTATTCTAGAAATGAAAAATATACCTTTGATTTTGACAGAACACGTAATATGATTTCTGACTTTTTGAATTCGAAAGAGAATACAATTAATGATGAATCTGATTTATTTACAGTTTGTGAAGAAGTAGTATATGGAATTGAGTGTTTAGAGCGTATTGTGGAATATTTGAAGTATTGTATAAGTGAAGGTTCTAGGCTCGATTATAAAACGATACATTTGATATATATATTTAACGATGTAATGTGTGCCAGAATTGAATATATGATTGATAATCAGTATATATCTAGTAACGAAGAAATAAAAAGTATTTATAATGAATTCAGTGATTTGGCACACAAAACTGTTATATTAAGAACTCTTTTTATGAAATATAATGTAAAAAAAGAAAAAAAGCATGGCAAATTGATTGTTGAGAAAGTTAAGGGTTTGTTTCAGCAATTAGAAATCAGTTTAAGAGCGTTAAATGACTTTTTTGATAATTATAATGTATGAATATATCAATAGAAAGTGGTGATTTATGAAGAAAGTGTCAATAATTGTGCCTGTATACAACATCGAGTGTTATGTTACCAAATGTATTGATTCTTTGATAAAGCAAACATATAAAAATATTGAGATAATACTTGTTGACGATGGCTCAACAGATAAAAGCGTTAACATATGTGATGAGTATTCGAATAAATATGAACAAGTAATTGTTATACATCAAGAAAATCAAGGTTTATCTGCAGCTAGAAATTGTGCAATAAAAAAATCTACTGGTGAATATATTATGTTTGTAGATGGAGATGACTGGATTGATGAAAAAACATTAGAAATTTTAGTGTGGTTGATGGAAGAGGATAATGCTGATATTACAGCGATTGTCAAATCTGGACATCATTTTGAGAGTGGAGAGGTGATAATTGGTAATTCACATAAGATGCTTTTACATATGCTGTATACGTCATGTTTTGAAGTTTGGGGGAAATTATTTAAGAGAGAATTGTTTGATGATATTGAATTTCCTGTGGGAAAAATTCATGAAGATTTATATACATTACCTAAACTTGTTGCGAAGGCAGACAAGAGCGTTGTATATCATAAAGGATTATATAATTACAGATGTAGAGATGATAGTATAATGGCTAATGCAGCGAGGGATTACTATTATGAACTCATCAAATGTTGTATTGATGGAATCAAATCAAGTGGCTCTATTTTTAAGGAAAAAGAAGAAAAAGAAGAATTAGAAAAATGGTATTTATATCATATTTTATGGTATTACTACAATGTAATATGTATAGCTGATGAGGATTACTGTAAAAAGGCATCAAGAAATATTGGATTATTCTATAGGGAGGTTAAATCAGAATATAGAAAAAACACTAAGATATCATATAAAGATAAACGTTTATTTACAAAACTATCTAGATTATGATTGAATATTCCTGCATCAGAAATCCCTAATTTTGGAGATTTGGAAACCGGTGTTCAAGAGAGAACACGTAAACCTCAAATAATCGACTTAGGTGATATTAATAAGGTTCAACGAAATAGTCAAGAACCGAGAAACTTTGTGGTGCGGCTTTATTAATGAGTTGAAAGTGATAAGATTTCATCTCCCAATCACATAACTTTATTGATTTCTTTTCATCGGACAGTAGGGACATGACAACCGGAATATTTATTATGATATTTATCTTTAGAAAACTAACTCAAAATCATTTTGGTGGGTATCATTCACCGTCTTATTTGATTCTTATCTTATAAAGTATTTTATGATTTTTAGAAAAATAATTCCTTGACTAATCGAACGTATGTTCTTATAATATATTATATCGCTACTATAAATTAGCTAAATTGTATAAATGTTCAGTTTGACGTTCCCTTTTGACTGACATTCTAATGAGAGGTTGTGGTATGATAAGTTGTTGTATGATTATAACCTCTAAAATGGAGGTGTTAGTGATTGAAGAATATGATTCAGATACGTTGTGTGAAATGCAAAAAGAGATTATTTGATTATTCATCTGGCGAATTATCTATTGCAATTAAATGTAATCGTTGTGGAAGAGTTCTAAGATTTAAAAAATGTACTGAAAAATATTTAAAAAAATGTTCTTTACATGGACAAATATATATATAAAATTGAATAATAAGGCCCACCTGATAAGGGCATGCGGTTAAACATATATATGTGACCGTAGGAGCACCAGAGACGCAGGGGAAAGATATCAGTTTATTAACTGACTTTCTCTTTGCGTCTTTTTTTGTACGTAACTGAACTTCAGATAAATGATTAGTAATTAGTTTTTTTCTACCTGAACTGGTATCTGCCAGGAAAGGAGAAAGAAATAATGAACTATAACGTAAAAGAAAGCGGAAAAAGAATCAAAGAATTAAGAAAGGCAAAAGGTTATACACAGGAGAGCTTTGCCGAAGAGCTAAATATATCTCATAGAACCTACAGTGGAATAGAATTGGGAAATCATAGCACAACCATAGAGACCTTTGTAGAAATGGCATCTATTTTGGATACAACATTAGATTATCTAATAATAGGAAGGAAGAGTAGTGAATTATTAACTGATGTTCCAGAAGAAAAGAAAGAATTAGCAATGAAAATATTAAAAGGAATTCTGGAAAATATATAAACTACGCATATGATACGTAGTTACTACGTATGAAACCTCATAAAAATAAGAATTTAAAAGTTGTAAAGTTTAATTGTGATTAAGAAACGTGCACATTGATTAGTCAAATAATATGAAAGTAGGTATATAGATTTATGTGGAAAATTTTTGATGGAAAAGAAGTTGCAAATGGAGTGATATTTATCAAATCACAGAAGGATTTTAATACAGTAATTGATGTTACAAAACGCATCGGATATGAATGTAAGAAAAGACTCCTAAATGTGAATTACTGGTTTTTAGATGCAAGTGGTGAAACAGGAGTTCAGAGAAAAACTATTAATCAGTTTTTAGATGAAATGGAAAATAAGAATATTAACCTTATTGTGTTAAGAACATTAAATGACATAAGTGATGATCCTATTGAAAAAGAAGCATTTCTTTCAGTAATGAAAGAAAACGAAATAGGAGTTTATCTTTTTGATGAGGGATGTTTTGCAACAGTCAATTACGATTATGAATGTTAAGGAATATCAGAAAGTAATTTATCCCTCAGAGGTTGTTGTTTATGACTCATCGGGCAGGCGAGTAGTTGCCTGTCCGACAGAGCAGGAAGCGGATGAGTACATAGAGGAGAAGGTAAAGTGAAATATGAAGGTTGGAACGTCGGCTCTATTATCCGACAGTTAAGAAGAGATAAGAATATGACAATAGATGAGCTTAGCGAAGCTGTTGGAAAAAGTGTTTCTCATATTACGCAAGTGGAAGAGGGAACCAGAAGAATTAGCATAGATTTGTTATATGCATTGGTAACGGAATTAGATACGGATGCAAATACAATTCTTGCTATACAAAATAAACAGGGAAACATATCTGTTGATGAAGAATTAAGAAAACTCTCACCGGAAATGAGGACATATTTCAGTCAGCAGTTTGTACAAATGATAAAGGAAATACCAAATTAAAAGGAGAAAACAATGAGTAAAAGAAAGAAAAGTATAAATGTGATTGCATACTTATCTGTGACGAATGCAACAGATAAAAATGTGGATTGGAAAGAAGAAAAACAGCTTAGTTACATTAGTGAATATGCTAAAGCACATAACTTGAGAATTATTAAAATTATGCACAAAAACATTATGGGATGCAGTGTTGTAAATACGCACTTTAATAAAATGGTAAGAGAAATACAGAACGAAAAAGCAGACGGAATTTTAGTATGCAATATGGCAGCAATTTCACAAAATATAGAAGATGCCTATCAGAAAATAGGAAAAGTTATTCAGGCAGGAGGGCAGATAATAACAGTTGACGAAGGAAAATTAAATTTACAGCTTAAGAGGAGGGAAAAGGTATGAAGCAAATTATTAGAGGAGATGTTATATATGTGGATTTAGGTCAACATCCGAAAACTTCGATACAGTCAGGTGTTCGTCCGTGTGTAGTAGTAAGCAATAATAAAAATAATAAATACTCAAATACATTGTCAGTTTGTCCTTGCACAAGCAGAGTGCCAAAGAAAAAATTTATAACACATATATTGGTTACACCAAAGGATGTGAAAGGATACTTTGAAGAAGAATCATTATTGTTAGTAGAACAAATTACAGTTGTGGCAAAAAAGAAAATAATAAGTAAAGTTGGGCATATTCCAAAAACATCAGAAGTCATGAAAAAGGTGAATGACGCAATAATAAAACAGCTTGGAGTTGATATGTAATGGAGATTCAACATAATGAAAAATCAAAAGAACTAGAGTTAACAAAAAAACTGGCTGTTTTAGGATGGATAATGAGAAAAGAATACATTTCAATGGATGAATATTCAAGAATTAAGAGAAAACTGATGAATGAGTATGACATAGTAAGTTTTTAAAGAAGAGCCGACATTTTATGTTGGCTTTTCTGTAGGTTTGTTCATATTTAAGTTTATATATATACTTAAGAAAATTACAAAAAGGAGATCACAAAAATGGATGTCAAGGTTATTAAAGCAAGTGATGAACCTGTTATTAGAGATAGAAAATTTGAAGGAAACGCACTTGAATTTAATAGGAAAAGAGTGGCGGCTTATGTTAGGGTAAGCACAGATGATGAAGAACAGCTAAATAGTTTTACGTCACAAAAGCAATATTATCAAGAAAAAATATCTCAAAGTAAAGAATGGATTTTAGTTGGCATTTATGCTGATGAGGGAATTACAGGAACTAAAACAAAAAAACGAGATGATTTTTTGAGAATGATTAACGATTGTATGAATGGAAAAATAGATATTATACTTACAAAATCAATATCAAGATTTTCAAGAAATTTAGTTGATACCATACAATATGTTAGAATGCTTAAAAGTAAAGGCGTCACAGTTATTTTTGAAAAAGAAAATATAAATACTTCAACGATGGAAAGCGAGATGCAATTAGCTTTATTATCAACGCTTGCTCAGAATGAGGTGGAATCCTTATCGGCTAATGTAAAAATGGGAGTCAAGATGAAGATGAGGCGTGGAGAATTAATGGGATTTAATGGTTGCCTTGGATATGATTATCATAAAGAAGACAAGTCTATTACAGTTAATGAAGAGGAAGCTGAAACAGTGCGGCTTATATTTGATTTATATTTGTCAGGTATGGGAGGAATATCAATTGCCAAAGAACTAAAAAGACAATGTAGATTGAATAAAAAAGGAGTTTGTAAATGGACTGATAGTGGTGTAATAGGAATAATAAAAAATGAAAAGTATAAAGGAGATTTGTTATTAGGAAAGACATATACTGTTGATCCAATCTCAAAAAGACGTCTGGAAAACAGAGGTGAAGAAGACAAATTTTATATTGAGAATCATCATGAGCCTATAGTATCAAGAGAGGTTTGGGATAGAGCACAGGAAATAAGAAAAGGTAGATACAGAAGTGCGGTAAATAATGACCCTGTAATACGTATAAGAAATAATAAAATGTATGCTCTCAGTAGTATGTGCGAATGTGGTTTTTGTGGAGAAATTTATACAAGAAGAATACATCATCAATCAAGAAGTACATTAAAACCAGTATGGAAATGTTCAAATCAAATAAGAAATGGAATAGCAGCGTGTGAGCATAGTAGGGCAATTGATGAGTCAATAATAGAAAATTCTTTTTTAGAGATGATGAGTTTAATGGCAGATAATTTTGATGATGTATTAGACAATTTGTTGGCAACTATTGAAGAATCTTTAAACAGTGATGACTGTGTAAATAAGTTAAAACGCATAGATAAATCGTTGGCAAAGCAAGAGGATAAACGTAATAAATTGACCGATATGATGTTGTATGATAAAATTAATGAAGAAGCCTACAATAAAAAATATGAAGAGTTGTCATACAATATTTCAAAGTTAAAAAATGAAAAGAGAATGCTAACAGATAATAATTTGAATCAAAAAACTATTAAAAACCGAATGTGTGAAATTCGTAATAATATAAAAGATGCAAAAGTATTTGATGAATTTGACAGAGTTGTTTTTGAGAGCATTGTAAAAAAAGTTATAGTAGGCACGGTGCTCGATGATGGTACAATAGAACCATATAAACTAACATTTGTTCTGAAAGGAATGAGCGATGTTGAGGTAACATGTAAATAAAATAAACATTTAACTAGGAGGACTGGATATGAGTAATCTGGAAGAACTAGAAGTAAAAAATGTTTGTTCTTTATCCTGTGACGCCCCTACTAATATGTGTTCTTTACTTGGGGACCACACATGTAGAGTGCGTGGTTGCACTACATCGGGTCGATATGTAAGAATCCTTGATTTTAGGCA
>ERZ772889.216-NODE-216-length-69594-cov-26.247746_pt1 | contig 69594 bp, 66 predicted proteins | sample MGYA00512127_ERZ772889 | MGnify/ENA primary metagenome ERZ772889 (study PRJEB29015, sample SAMEA2737689) | human gut metagenome | biome: human gut; feature: human-associated habitat; material: faeces | place: China | collected 2012 ...
CTGTTTTCCATTCACCACAAATGAGCCGCAGTCATGATGTAATACTTGGTGGAAATCACCCTTTATAAATTACATCATGACAGAAAATACATCTCAGGCTGCAAGTGTGCGATTTGTTCGCCGTAGGCAAACAAATCGTGCGCGCATCAGACTGCGAAAGTTTGTCGAAAAAGTCCAGTTAATGCTGGGCTTTTTCTATTATCCATGATATAATGGTCATGGGTGAAGAGAAATGCTAAAAAGTGGAAAAATGGAGCGAGGCGTGTTTGAAATTGTGGACACCGAAAGTCTGGTGCCTGCAAATCATTTAAATAGATGCTGCTGTCGATTTCGGCAAGATCTACGATATGGTAGAGCCGTTGTACTGTGCTGACAATGGTCGCCCTAGCGTAGATCCAGTTGTGCTGTTCAAAATGGTTCTCATTCAGCATCTGTATAGACTGACTTCTTTGCGCCGCACTGCGGAAGAAGTTTCTCTGAATGTGGCATACCGCTGGTTCCTGGGCTACCGCCTACAGGAAGAAACTCCGCATTTCTCAACCATTAGTTATAACTTCCGTCACCGTTTTACAACCGAAACCGTAGACCGGATCTTCAGCTGGATCCTCATGGAAATGGTAGAGGCCGGGTACGTAGCTCCCGGCGTAGTGTTTGTGGACGGAACCCATATCAAGGCAAACGCAAATCTCAAGAAGACGGTAAAGGAAGAAGTGCCCATTGAGGCAAAGCGGTACGCAAAGGAACTCATGGACGAGGTCAACGCAGACCGGGAAGCCCATGGGAAGAAGCCATTCTCGGATGATGAGAATGATGAAGATAACGAGAATAACGATGAGCCACCTGCTTCTCCAAAAAAGAAGCGCAACAATACCTCTAGGAAGAAACTGAAAAAGCGCAAAAAGGAAGCAAAGAAGACAAAAACAGTAGTAAAAAGCACTACCGACCCAGACTGCGGGCTGTTTGTCAAGGGCGACCACAAGAAGCAGTTGGCCTGTGAAGCACATACCGCCTGCGATGTTCACGGTGTCGTTCTGGCAGTAGAGGTTACCCCTGGCAATATCCATGATAGCGTTGCATTTGATGATGTATATGACCAGGTAGTAGAGCAGTTCCCGGATGTCCATGCCTTTGTAGCGGACAGCGCATATAAGACGCCCCATATCTGCAAGAAAGTCTTTGGCGATGACAGAGTATTATCCACAGCCTACAAACGACCCATGACCATGAAGGGTGGTCATGAATGGTGGAAATATGTGTACGATGAGTTTTATGATTGTGTGATCTGCCCGGAGTACCAGGTTTTGAACTACAGCACCACAAACCGGGATGGATACCGGGAGTATAAAAGCGATCCGAAAATTTGCGTAAACTGTCCAACTCGCCATCTATGCACAAAGAGCAAGGACTGCGTAAAAACAGTCACCAGACATATCTGGAAAGACTACGAAGAATTGGCCGACGATGCCCGTTACACTCCGATCTACCAGCGGATGTACAAGGCTAGGAAAGAGACAATTGAACGTGTCTTTGCGGATACAAAAGAGCAGCATGGTCTGCGATATACTCGATACACAGGCTTGGCTCAGGTAACGAACTGGGTGAAGCTTAAATTTGCTGCCATGAATCTGAAAAAGTATGCAAAATGGGTATGGAGGGATAGATACCCTGACCGTTTTTCCTGTATTATATCGCTCGTTTTTCCTTTTTTCAGAACAAACCCCAGTTTTGCTTGATGCAGAACTGGGGTTTGTCGACACTCTGAGGGGCTGTTGCATACGCAACAGCCCCTTGGGGTATTGTAGGACCGGGACCTGCCTCAGCGCTGTACGCGGCCGGAGCCGGAGCCGGTCATCAGGGCACGGACCTCTTCTACGGAGACCTGGTTGAAATCATGCTCAATGGTGTGCTTCAGGCAGGAGGCGGCCACAGCAAAGTCAATGGCGTCCTGATCCGTGTAGTTCTGAGAGAGGGCGTAGATCAGCGCGCCGCCGAAGGAATCGCCGCCGCCGACCCGGTCTACGATCTGAATGTCATAGCTGCGGGACAGGCAGGCCTTGTCGGAGGCCGCGTCGTAGAGCATGCCGGCCCAGGTGTTTCTGCTGGCGGAGATGCTGCCGCGCAGGGTGATGGCGACCTTCTTGACGCCGAAGCGCTGGGCGATCTGCCGCGCGACGCTGGTATAGGCCTCGTAGTCCAGCTTTCCGCCCTCAATATCGGTGTGCTCTGCCTGAATGCCGAAAACATCGGCGGCATCCTCCTCGTTGGCGATGCAAACGTCAACATAGGGCATCAGCTCAGTCATGACCTTGCAGGCCTGCTCCCGAGACCACAGCTTCTTCCGGTAGTTCAGGTCGCAGCTGACGGTGACGCCGTGGGCCTTGGCAGCCTTGCAGGCTTCCAGGCAGGCCTGAACCATGTTCTCACTCAGAGCGGGCGTAATGCCGGTAAAATGGAACCACTCCGCGCCATCGAAAATGGCATCCCAGTCAAAGTCGGAGGGGTCAGCGGTGGCGATTGCGGAGTCCGCACGGTCATAGATGACCTTGGAGGGACGCTGAGAAGCGCCCTTTTCTACATAGAACAGACCCAGACGCTTGCCGCCCCGGGCAATGAACTTGGTGTCAACGCCATAGCGGCGCATTTCGTTGATAACGCAGTTGCCAACCTCATGGCTGGGAACCTTGGTTACAAAGGCGGCGTCCAGGCCGTAGTTTGCCAGGGAAACGGCAACGTTGGCTTCGCCGCCGGCAAGAGAGGCCTCAAATTTGGTGGCCTGCACAATGCGAAGATAGCCCTCCGGATTGAACCGGAACATAATCTCACCGAACGTTACAAATCTGCCCATAATAGCCTCCTAAATTACTTGATGTTGATGTTTTTAACGAACTTCTTTGCTTCTGCGGTAATCAGGTCATAGCGATCCTCGGCTACCCACTGCTTGTTTACCAGGCATCCGCCGACGCCCACGCCATAGGCGCCCGCCTTCATAAACTCGGCGCAGTTTTCTGCGTTTACGCCGCCCACGGCCAGGAAGCGGATATGGCTCAGAGGTGCGCACAGGGCCTTCAGGTATGCGGGAGCACCCTCAACGCAGGGGAATAGCTTTACAAAATCCGCACCGGCGTTGTGGGCCTTTTTTGCCTCGCTGGCGGTGTAGGAGCCGGGCAGACTGACCATGCCGAGCTCTACGGTGCGGCGAATGACGTCCTCATCGGTGTCGGGAGAGACGATGTATTGCGCACCGGCCTCCCTGGCGGCCTCCACCAGGGCAACGCTGGTAACAGTGCCCGCGCCGATATACATCTTGTCGCCCATCCGTGCAATGGACTTGCGGATTGCATTCTGGGTGTTGACAAAGGAGGCAGGATCCTTCTGATTGAAGGTGACCTCCATCAGGCGAATGCCGCCGTCGTAAAGGGCCTGTGCGATCTTGGGAACCTTGTCTTCATCCGCGCCCCGCACGATTGCGATAATCTTGTGCTCAAGAATTGCCTGAATGACTTCCTCACGCATGATATGATCCTCCATGTGGTTTCATAATATGAAATGATGTATTCACATCGTGAAACTATTATAAAACGGCAAATCCGGAAATGTCAAGGGGGAAAATGAAAAATACACGAAAAATCGAAAAAATAACTCGCTTAATCAGGCGGCGTGTGATATACTAGTTACAGAACTATGAACAAAGGTGCGATGAAATGGAACAATACGCAATCCAGTCCGTGGACAGGGCCTTCCAGCTGCTGGAAACCATCTCCCTGCATCCCCAGGGGCTCTCCCTGACGGAGCTGGTAAATCAGACCCAGCTAAATAAGAGCACGGCTTACCGCCTGCTCTCCTCCCTGATTGCCCATGGCTATGTCATCAAGGACAGCCGCAGCAATACCTACCACATTTCCTTGAAGCTCTATGAGATTGGCTGCCGGACGGTGAATGCCAATGGCTTCCTGCCGGTGGTGGAGCCGGTGCTGCGGGGGCTGGCGGTGGAAACCAACGAGGCAATTCACTTCGTCCTGCGGGAGGAAAATTCCGTGGTTTACCTCTACAAGGAGGAGCCTGTGCAGAGCGTGATTCACATGGCCTCCCGCATAGGCGTCCGAAACCCTATGTACTGCACAGGCGTTGGAAAGGCGATTCTTGCATTTCTGCCCCAGGAGGAGCAGCAGCTGATTGCCCGGACGACCCAATACCAGGCCTTTACCGACTACACGCTGTGCACACCGGAGGCGCTGCTGGAGGACTTGGAGCTGACGCGCCGCAGAGGCTATGCAGTTGACGATCAGGAGCATGAGCTGGGTATTCGCTGCGTGGCCGCCCCAATCAAAAATGAGCAGGGCAATGCCTATGCTGCCATCAGCCTATCTGCGCCGATTACCAGACTGGGAGAAGCGCGAATTCAGGAGGTTGCCAACCAAATTACCGCCGCTGCCATGCAGATTTCTCAGCTCCTGAATGGCCGCATGGGCTGAAAGAATGGGGAAAAGCAGGGGACTGTGGAAGGTGCACAAATTCTGTGGCGCAAAATTTGACAAAAAGTAGAAACTTCACGGATATATTGACATTAAATTAAACGAGTGATATATTACAGACACAAAGAAACGGAGCAGAGAGAATGCAGAGCAAAGCGGAAGAGGCCTATGAGATCATCAAGCGGAAGATCATTATGCTTGAGATGCGCCCCACTTCGGATATCTCCGAGGAAGCGCTGATTCAGGAGCTGAACATCAGCCGCACCCCAATTCGGGAAGCGATTCAGCGTCTGGCAAAGGATCGGTTTGTCATTATTTACCCGAGAAAGGGAACCATTGTTTCGGATATTTCCATTGACCTTATCAACTGCGTGTATGAGGTACGGCTGCTGAACGAGCCCTATATGGCGCGGCAGACGGTGGAGCAGACCACGGATGAATGGATTCAGAAGATGAAAAGCGAGTTCCAGTCCTTCCAGCCAGAGTCCTACGATGTGATGAAGTACATCGATTTGGATTATAAGCTGCACAAGGAGCTTACCAGCTATTCCAATAATATGTTTCTGAACAGCCTGTTCGCTGTTGTCAATGACCACAACCATCGCATTCGTGTGGAAACCTCTACAAGAAACCGGGATTACAGCCGCTCCATTCGGGAGCATATCGCCATCCTGGAGGCCATTGAAAGGCGGGATGCAGACGCGGTGGAGCAGGCGGTTCGGGCGCACATCCTGACCAGTAAGCGAGAAGCCTACGATTTCAACTTCAATATGACAATCCGTGACTAAGGCGGGTTGCTTTATAACAACTGATATATTAGTTATAAGATATCAGATACATGTAGAGTTAATGAATGACAAAAAATTATTCACATAACTGTGAATAATGACGAAGTTAGAAAGAGGACAGGTTATGAAAGAAGCGTTTATAAAGATACATCCCAAGGATGCCGTGGCAGTAGCAACCCAGGATGCCGCAAAGGGAACCAAGGTCACCGTGGGAGGAACCGAGGTTGTGCTGCGGCAGGATATCCCCTTCGGGCACAAGGTGGCCCTGCGGGCCATTGCTGCGGGAGAGGACGTTGTAAAGTATGGCGCGGTGATTGGCCATGCCACACAGCCCATCCAACCGGGCGACTGGGTTCATATGCACAATATGGACACCAACCTGTCCGGCCAGCTGACCTACAGCTACAAGCCCCAGGGCCACGAGCGGTCTTCCCGGATTGTCGGAAGAGGAGATACCTTCCTGGGCTACCGCAGAGCAAATGGCCGGGTGGGAACCAGAAACGAGCTGTGGATTATTCCCACGGTTTCCTGCGTGAACACCACCATTCGCCTGATTCAGGAGAGAGCTCAGCAGCGTTACCCCGGCAGATGTGACGGCATCTTTGCCTTCCCCCATAATGCCGGCTGCTCCCAGATGGGAGATGACTTCCTGAATACACAGAACATTCTCAAGAGCGTGATTCGCCATCCCAATGCGGGCGGTGTGCTGATCGTCAGCCTGGGCTGCGAGAATAACGACCTGGAGCACTTCCTGCCTGTGCTGGGGGAACTTGACACCTCCAGAGTGAAGACCCTGGTTGCCCAGGATGTTGAAGACGAGGTGGAAGCGGCCCAGGAACTGATCGGTCAGATTCTGGACGCGATGGCGGAGGACAGGCGGGAGGCTTGCCCGGTTTCCGAGCTGACGCTGGCCTTCAAGTGCGGCGGCTCCGATGCCTTTTCCGGCATCACGGCCAATCCCCTCTGCGGGCGGATTGCCGATACCATTTGCGCCAAGGGCGGCAGCGCGGTTCTGACGGAGGTTCCCGAGATGTTCGGCGCGGAGACCTACCTTATGAACCGGGCGGACAGCGAGCAGACCTTTGAAAAGGTGGTTCAGCTGATTAACGGTTTCAAGCAGTATTATGCCGATTATGGCCAGCCCTGCTATGACAACCCCTCTCCCGGCAACCATCGCGGCGGCATTACGACCCTGGAAGAGAAGTCCCTGGGCTGTATTCAGAAGGGCGGCAATGCACCGGTGGTGGATACCCTGCGTTACGGGCAGTGTGTGGAGCGAAAGGGCCTGAATCTGATGATTGGCCCGGGCAACGACAATGTTTCGATCACCAATCTGCTGGCAAGCGGAGCCCAGCAGCTCCTGTTCACAACAGGGCGGGGAAATCCCCTGGCGACGGCCATTCCCACCATTAAGCTGGCCTCCAATGCGGTCATGGCCAACAGAAAGCACAATTGGATCGATTTCAACGCGGGCCAGATTCTGGACGGCGTGGATTTTGAAGATGCTGCGGACGCACTCTGGCAGATGCTTTTGGACGTCGCCAGCGGAAGAGCGCATACGAAGAACGAAATCAACGGCTACCGGGAGATCATGATCTTCAAGGACGGCGTACTGCTGTAAGATAAGAAAGAGGCGAATACATATGGCTTTGGAAACTGTGAAGGAAGGAAACGTGGTCACTGCTCTGGCGGATACGGTTGCGCTGCCGAGGATGGTCAAGGTTCGTCAGAAGCTGGATCATACCAATATTCCCCGGGAGGAGATTCTGGGAAAGGTTCGCCAGGAGCTGCTGCAGTGCGGCATGGCGCAGCGTATTCACAAGGGCGACTCCATTGCAATCACCTGCGGAAGCAGAGGCGTTGCCAATATTGCCCTGATTATCAAGGCAATTGTAGATTTTGTTAAGAAAGCAGGCGGCGAGCCCTTTGTCTTCCCGGCCATGGGCAGCCATGGCGGTGCAACGGCGGAGGGCCAGCGGGAGATTCTCACCGGCTACGGCGTTACAGAGGAGTATCTTGGCTGTCCCATCCGGGCGACCATGGAGGTCGATCAGCTGGGGCAGACACCGGACGGAATGCCCGTCTTCATTGACCGCTATGCCCACGCTGCAGACGGGATCATCCTCTGCGGCAGAGTGAAGGCCCACACCGCATTCCGCGGCCCCTACGAAAGCGGCATTATGAAAATGGCCGTGATCGGTATGGGCAAGCAGCATGGGGCGCAGACCGTGCATCGGGATGGCTTTAAGGCTCTGGGAGAAATGCTCCCCGTCATCGGCAAAGTGATTTTGGACAATGCCAAGGTGCTGGGTGCACTGGCACTGGTGGAAAATGCCTTTGATGAAACCTGCATCATCTCCGGTATGCTCAAGGAGGAAATCATGGAGAAGGAACCCCCGCTGCTGAAGCGCTCCAAGGAGTTCCTGGGAAAAATCTTCTTCGATGACATTGACGTGCTGGTGGTTGATCGGATCGGCAAAGACATCAGCGGCGATGGCATGGATCCCAATATTACGGGACGCTTTGCCGTACCTTATGTAAAAGGAGAAAAGAATGTGCAGCATATTGCCGTTCTGGATTTGACGGAGGAGACCCATGGCAACTGCAATGGCCTGGGCCTTGCGGATGTCACCACAAAGCGGCTGGTGGATAAAATCGATGTTGACTGCACCTTCCCCAACGTTGTAACCTCCACGGTGTTGTGTACGCCGAAGATTCCGCTGTTCACCCATTCGGATAAGAGCTGCATCCAGATTGCCCTGCGAACCTGCAACTATATAGACCGGGCGCACCCGCGAATTGTTCGTATTCGGGACACCATGAACCTGGAGCAGATCGAAATCTCCGAGGCAATGCTTCCGGAGGCAGAGGCCTCCCAGCATGTGGAAGTTTTGACCCAGCCGGAGGATTGGAAATTTAATGAAGAAGGCAATCTCTGGTAAATCAGAGGTTCCAATATAAAAAAAGGAGCAGAATTATGAAAAAAATCTTAGCAGTAGCACTTGTTCTGTGTATGGCGGTCAGCTTGGCTGCCTGCGGCGGAACCACCAGCCAGAGTGCCCAGAGCACCCAGAACACCCAGCAGGCCGATGCGGTGGCTGCAGCAGACACCTTTATCATCGGCTGCCCCCAGCCCCCTGACCGGCACCAACGCACAGCCCGGCGAATGCGCCCTGAACGCTGTGAAGCTCGCCGCAAAGCAGTTCAATGAGAACGGCGGCATCAATGGCAAGCAGGTCAAGGTTCTTTCCTACGACGACCAGGGCCTGCCCGAAGAAGCCGTCAAGCTGGCAACCAGAATGGTTCAGGCCGATGGCGTTCAGGCCATTATCGGTTCCTGCATCTCCAGCTGTGTGTTGTCCTCCGGCAAGATCTATAACGATGCCAAGATTCCTACCTTCGGCACCGGCACCTCTCCCACGTGGATGGCAGAGGGCTGGGAGTATGTCTTCCGCGCCTGCCAGAATAACGACTTCGCTCTGCCCCTGGTTGTGAACAAGCTCAAGGATCTGGGCATCACTAAGGCTGCCATCTTTGCAGGCCAGGACGATGCCGCCGTTGCGGGCGTGAAGACCTTCACCGAGCTGTGCAAGGATGCCGGTATTGAAATCACTACCAGCGAGAGCTATGCAGAGGGCAACACCGACTTCTCCGGCCAGGTTGCCAAGATCATAAACTCCAACCCCCAGGTTGTCTTCATCTCCACCTTTGGCCCCACCCAGCCCCTGATTGCAAAGCAGCTGCGTCAGTTCGGCTACAATGGCCTGTGCTTCACCAAGGATTTGTACCAGGTTGACGCTCTGAACGTTGCCGGCGCTGCCTCCAACGGCATTGCCTTTGCCTATCCGTACCTGACCTACTCCTCCGTTGACGAGTGCGACGATGCTTTCATCAAGGATTTCCTGACTGCCTATGAGGCGGAATACGGCACTCTGCCTGTTTCCGACTGCGCTTACCGCGCTTATGACTCCATGCTGGTGCTGAAGGCCGCCTGCGAGGCTGCCGGCAGCAACGACGGCGAGGCGGTTGCCAAGGCTGTTGGCACTCTGTCCGGTGTTCAGACCCTGGCCGGTCTGCAGGACTTCACCACAGGCGACGGCGAAGGCCTGCACGAGTTCAATATCTTCGTCATCGACGGCGAGAAGTACATGACCTGGAATAATTGGGAAGGCACCGACGGCTACAACACCGTTATGGAAGCCTCCGGTCTGAACTGATTGGACTGACACATCTTATCTTCCGGGAGGCGCAAGCCTCCCGGTGAGAAACAGAAATTTTACCGTTCCTTTTTGAACTTTACCATGAGGGGAGAACCGATTCCGTGTTTTTACAGATATTGATCTCGGGCTTCGTTCTTGGCTGTGTCTATGGCTTGATTGCACTGGGCTACAGCCTGATTTATAAGTCCTCCGGCCTGATGAATTTTGTTCAGGGTGACGTGCTGACACTGGGCGCTTTCCTGGGCTATACCTTCTTTTCCCTGTTGAAGCTGCCGTATTTGGTTTCTTTGATTCTGACGGTGCTTGTGGCCTTCCTGTTCGGAATGGCAATGGAGCACTTTATTATCCGCAAGCTGTTGAAAAAGAATGTTCTGGCGATTTATATCGTTCTTGCGACCATCGCCGTTCAGTATATTTTGCAAAACTCCATTCAGGGCATCTGGAGCACCAAGATGCTGAGCTATCCCCAGATTTTCTCTGTCGCTTCCATTAAGATTGCAGGCGTTTCCGTTCAGACGGAGTCCGTATTCTGCATTTTCATGTCCTTCCTGTGCATGGTTGGCCTGCAGATTTTCATGAAGCATACCCGCTTCGGTACGGCTATGCGCGCCTCTGCTATGGACGCCAAGGCTGCACAGGCCTGCGGCATCAATACCTCCCTCAGCACGGGCATTTCCTGGGGCATTGCCGCCGGTATGGCTGCTCTGGCAGGCATCCTGCTGGGACCCATCTACGGCGTGTTCATCATGCTCGGCAGCACCATTGGCCGCAAGGGCTTCGCCGGCGCTATTATGGGCGGCTATGGCAATATGATCGGCGCAATTGTCGGCGGCATTCTGCTGGGCCTGACCGAGACCTTTGTGGCCGGTTACCTGTCCTCTGCTTATAAGGATATGATTGCCTACGCACTGCTGCTGCTGTTCCTGTTCGTCAAGCCGACGGGCATCTTCAACGAGCGCGCCATCTCGGAATAGGAGGCAATCCATGAATCTGAAAAAGAATTTATCCGTAAAGAATATTGTGATTCTGGCAGTGCTGTTGCTGCTTCCCGCTCTGCTTACGGCTGTGGGCTTCAGCTATGGCATTCTGGTGTGCTGCTTCTCGTTCCTGTACATCATTGCAGTCTCTGGCCTGGATGTGGACTTCGGCTATTGCGGCCAGATATCCATGGGCCATGCGGCGTTCTTCGCCATCGGTGCTTACGGCTCTGTTATGCTGCACTACTATTTCCACCTGCCGGTGCTGCTGACCATGCTTATCGCAACCCTTTTGGCGACGGTGATTGGTGCAGTCATTGCCTATCCCGCCTCGAAGCTGGTTTTCCACTTCCTGTCGCTGGCGACCATCGCCTTTGGCGAAATTGTATACTCTTTGATTCTGAACTCCCCCGGCGGCGTTACGAAGAACGCTGTGGGTATGTTCACTGACCCAATCAACCTGTTTGGCTTTGCCCTGGATACCAATACCAAGTTCTATTATTTCGGCCTTGTGGCGGTTGTCCTGTTCCTGGCTGCCAAGCAGCTGATGATTCATTCCAAGGTTGGCCGCGCATGGATTGCCATCCGGGAGAATCCCCACGCAGCCAACGGCATGGGCATCAATGTTACTAAGTATAAGGTGATGGCCTTCGCGGTCAGCGCCTTCTATACCGGCTTTGCCGGTGCAATGTATGCCCACCTGGTTGGCTATATCGGGCCTGACACCTTCACGCAGAAGCAGAGCGTTATGTTTGTGACCATGATGCTCTTCGGCGGAACCGGCTCTCTGCTTGGCCCGATTCTGGGCGCGGTGACTGTTTTCGTGATGACCGAGTGCCTGCGGGTGTTTGAGCAGTATCAGATGCTGATTTACGGCGCTCTGCTGCTGGTGGTCATCGTGGCGTTCCCCGGCGGTATTTACGGCGAGGGAAAGAAGCTGATTGCCAAGCTGACCAAGAAAAAAGGAGGGGTAAAGAATGCTGCTGGAAATTGATAATCTTTGCCTGAGCTTTGGCGGCCTGAAGGCCACCAATGATGTGACCATGCACATGGAGGGTGGTAAGATCAACGGCATCATCGGCCCCAACGGTGCCGGAAAGACTACCTTCTTCAACCAGATCAGCGGCGTTTATAAGCCCGACAGCGGCACCATCAAGTTTGACGGCAAGCGGATCGACGGCTTGAAGCCCTATCAGATCAATGAGGCCGGTATTGCCAGAACTTACCAGGTCATCAACCTGTTCAAAAAGATGACGGTTATTGAAAACGTCATGGTTGGCATGCACCCCAGACTGAAATCCGGCTTTTTCGCCAGCACCCTGCACACAAAGAAGCAGCGTGAGGAGGAGAAGGCAATCCGGGAAAAGGCCATGGAGCTGCTGAAATTCGTGGGACTGGAGAACTATGCCAACGAGCAGGCAGGGGCTCTGTCCTATGGCCAGCAGCGTCTGCTGGAAATCGTCCGCGGCCTTGCGTCCGATCCCAAGCTGATTCTGCTGGACGAGCCCGCAGCCGGCATGAACTCTACGGAAAAGGTGGAGCTGAATTACCTGCTGCATAAGATTTTGGAACGGAGCGTAACAATTCTGATTGTTGAGCACGATATGAAGCTGATGATGGGCGTATGTGACCGCATCTTCGTCCTGAACTACGGCAAGAAGCTTGCCGAGGGCACACCCGAGGAGATTCAGAAGAACCCCGAGGTCATTGCGGCATACCTGGGAGGTGACGAGACGTGAGCAAACTGCTGGAATTGAAGGATTTCCATTATTCCTATGGCAATATTCAGGTTGTCAAGGGCATTGACCTGTACGTGGAGGAGGGCGAGATCATCACCCTGATCGGTGCCAACGGCGCGGGCAAAACCACGACCATGCAGACCATCTCCGGCCTGACTCCCGCCTCCGGCGTTTCCGGTGTGATCGAGTTCAACGGCAAGCAGATTCAGAAGCTGCCCGGCTATGAGATCACCAAGCGCGGCCTGATTCAGGTTCTGGAGGGACGGCACATTTTCTCCCAGCTGACGGTTCTGGAGAATATGGAGACCGGCGCTTACCTGCGCAAGGATCGCAAGGGCATCAAGGATGACATCCAGAAAATGTACAAGCTGTTCCCCCGTCTGGAAGAGCGGAAGATGCAGCTTGGCGGTACACTTTCCGGCGGCGAGCAGCAGATGCTGGCCATCGCCCGGGCAATGATCGGACAGCCGAAGCTGCTTCTGCTGGATGAGCCCTCCCTTGGCCTGGCTCCCATCATTGTGAAGGAAATCTTCGAGGCCATCAAGCAGATTCGTGAGGACGGCACGACGATTATGTTCGTGGAGCAGAATTCCAAGATTGCTTTGAATACAGCCGACCGGGGCTATGTTATGCAGACCGGCGAGATTATTCTCCATGATACCTGCGAAAGCCTGATGAACAACGAGCAGGTTCAGAAGGCCTACATGGGGGTTGACTGACCATGGCGCTGTTTGACTATACGGGAAAGGTCGTGCTGGTCACCGGCGCGGGCGCCGGCATTGGCCGGGCCTGCGCCCTGGCCTTCGGAGAAAGAGGCGCAAGGGTATGCGTCAATTCCGTAAGTGAATCCGGAAAAGCGGTGGCGGAGGAAATCCGTACCCGGGGCGGAGAGAGCCTGTTTGTGCAGGCAGACGTCCAAAACCAGCTGCAGGTGGAGCAGATGGTTCAAAAAGCTGCGGCTGCCTATGGAAAGCTGGACGTACTGGTGAATTGCGCCGGAATCGTCACCGGCGGCAGCGTGGTGGAGACAGACCTGGAAACTTGGAACCGCGTGATGGCGGTGAATGCTACGGGCGTGTTTCTGACCTGCCGTGCCGCAATGCCCTATCTGCGCAAAACCCGCGGCTGCATTACCAATATTACCTCCCTGGTTGCCATAAAGGGTATTGCCTCCCGGGCGGCCTACTCAGCATCGAAGGGGGCGGTTTTGGCCCTGTCCCGGGCCATGGCGGCGGATTGCTTGGCAGACGGCGTACGCGTGAACTGTGTCAGCCCCGGAACTGTCCTCTCCCCCTCTCTTCAGGGGCGGATCGATGGCGAACCGAATCCGGAGGAAGCGTATGCACGCTATGTGTCCAGGCAGCCTATGGGCCGCCTGGGAACTCCGGAGGAGATTGCTGCTGCGGTTATATATACCTGCAGCGCGGAAGCGGCGTTCCTGGATGGCGTCAATCTTCCTGTTGACGGAGCCGGCTCTCTTTGAGCCGGCTTTTTTAGAATTGAAAGGGTGAATACGATGCAGAAAAAGATCATTGGAACCATTCCTATGTGCTACAGCACCAGCGCCATGCCCGTTGGGGATTCCTGGAAGCTGATCTATGCGGGAGAGGGCGACGGACGGCTGGTTGTGTATGACGGCCCGGCGTTTTCCCACAGCACGGTTGTGTGGGACGAGCAGGACAAGCTGGGCGGCACTATGAGCATTTGCCCGGTGGAGGATGAGCAGGACAGCTTCTTTGCCTCCACAGGCTTTTTTGATATGGTTCACTCCGAGACCAGCGCCATTTGGCTGGTGCAGGAAAAAAACGGCGTCTACCGGAAAAAATGTGTTTGCAGAATTCCGTATCTGCACAGGTTTGACGTAACCCGGGTGGGAAATCGCCGCTTTCTCATTGCCTGCACCCTGCACAGCGGCAAGAAGGACCCATCGGACTGGTCAACTCCGGGCAAGATTCTGGTGGGAGAGCTTCCTCTGGACTTGAGCGGGGAGGTTCATACGGAACTGACGGTGCTGCGGGATGACCTGTTCCAGAATCATGGGTTTAACCGCATTTATGACCATGGCGTTTGCAAATTCGGCGTAGCAACCCGGGATGGCGTATTTCTGGTGACGCCACCCCAGAACGAGCATGGAAAATGGGATGTGCGCTGCGTCCTGCCCATGGATGCCAGCGACGTGTGTGCCATGGATTTGGACGGAGACGGGGAACTGGAATATGGCCTGATTCGGCCCTTCCACGGAGACCGGTTTGAGGTGTACAAAAGCGTGAACGGCCAGCCGGAACTTGTGTATGCCCATCCCAAGCGCCAGAATTTTACCCACGCCATTCATGCCGGTCTGCTAAACGGCATTCCGTGCTTTGCCATCGGAGCCCGCGGCGGAGATCAGGAAATATTCCTGCTGCATTACGCCCCGGAGCGCGGTTATTGCACCCGCAGCGTGGAAATGGGGGCCGGCCCAAGCAATGTCTGCATGGCAATGGCACAATCCCAGAGCATTCTGCTGGCAGCAAACCGAGAAAAGGACGAGGCTGCGCTGTATTGCCTCTAAAGAAAACGACAGGAGTCCTTCATTTTTGACGAAGGACTCCTGTTTTGTGTATACGAGAAGCATAAACGGCAAGCTGCAGTTTATTTCCATTATAATCCGGAAAAAGGAGGTTTGAAAGACAATGAATTTGCTCCTATGATAAATATGCAAATCAAAAACACAAGGAGGAACCTGTATGAAACCGGAATTCAAACAGCTGCTGCAAATTGGAATCATTGTCCGTGATGTTAACAAGGCAGTGCGGTACTATGAAGAAGTTCTCGGAATGGGGCCGTGGGAAGTGAGCTATATGCGGGGAGATCAGCCGCCTACAGAGGATTTGACCATCGACGGCAAACGGGAAACGGGGATTGTAAGCAAGCTGGCGTTTCTCCGCGCCTATGGCATGGAATTTGAATTGATCCAGCCGATTGGAGACAGCGCGTTCAAAACCTGGCTGGAGGAGCACGGCCCGGGAATCCACCATATCGCCGCAGTCACGGATACGCCCTATGAGCAGCTTCTTGAGTGCTATCGGGAGAAGACCGGCAAAGCACCGTGGATTCGCGGACAGGGGATTGGCGGACTGATGGACTATTCCTTCCTGGATCTGCGAGAGGAAACAGGCCTGATTGTGGAGTGCTATAAAAACATTCTTCCGGATCGGCCACGGCTGGATTTTGAAAAATAATTAACGCTCTACCAGCTGCGAGGAGCCGTCGATTCCTTTACAGGGGCGGCTGGACTCCCGCACCACAAGCTCTGTATCCAGCAGAATAGACCGCGGAAGGGTGTCGGGGTTTGCCATGCGGCTGGCAAGGGACTCGCAGGCTGTAAACCCAATTTGGAAGCAGGGCTGGCTGATGGTGGTAATCGTAGGAGAAACAATGGCGGTAATGTCGATGTTGTCAAAGCCGACGATGCTTAGATCCTGCGGAACCTTCAAATCATAGCGCATAGCGGCTCGCAGCGCCGCGATAGCGAATACGTCTGAAGCGGCGAAGATGGCGTTTGGCCTGGTGGAACCACTGAGCAGCTGACAAATGGAGGCATAACCCACATCGTAGGAGATGCTGGGCAGGGAGAGCTTCCAGCTTCCGGGAATATCAATGCCAAATCTGGATAGTGCTGCTTCAAAGCCGCGCAGCCGCTCCTGGGCGTAGTTAAAATCCAGAGGGCCGTTCACAAAGGCAATTTTGTTTCTCCCGGAGGTAATTAGATAGTTGGTTGCGGAAATGGCAGCTCCGAAGTCATCAATCCCAACGTAGGGGACGTAGGAGCGGCTGTTATACTCACAGCACTGAATCACAGGGGCGTAAGAGTCCAAGGTTTCCAGAAGGGACTCGTCCATTTTGGCACTGAGTGTGATGATTCCACTGATTTTTGCAGATTGCCGAATTTCATCCAATGCCGGAAGTGTAGACTGGGAGACCACCTCAGGCAGAAGCAAAATGTGGAATCCACGAGCATGGGCGGCGGATTTGATTCCTTTTAAAATGGCGCTGTAAAAGGGGTTGGCAATGGAGGGCAGACACACCAGAACCAAAGGCGATTGTGATGAGGAGCCGGAGGCGCTTTCCTGATGGAAGCCATATTGTTTCAATACATTGCGAACCTTCTCTAAGGTATCATGGCGAACGGTTTCAGGGTGGTTTAAAACCCTGGAAACGGTTGCGGGAGAAACGCCGGCAATTTCGGCGATGGAGGAAATGGATGCTCGTTTGTTAATCAAGCGGGAAACCTCCTTTTTCAATTCTTATGGAACTAAGTGTACACCATATGAAAGAAAAAAGCAAGAACTTTCTGCAAAAAATGAAAATAAAATGAAAACTTTTCAAAAAATGAAAAATCTATGTGACAAAAATACAATGGCAAAAACGAGAAATTGTGTAACTGGACAAAAATAAAGTGAAAAAGCAAAATAGAATTGACAAAAAGAATAAAGCAGTATAAACTGAAGGCAGTTCAGAGGAAAAACTCTGGTGCAAAATACTTTTCAAAAATGAAAGGTATTTTGAAAATAAAAAACAAAAAGGAGGATTCTGTTCTGATAGATTCAGGACGGAGAAAGCACAATGAAAAAGATCGTCGCACTGTTACTGGTTCTAGCAATGACCTTGGCACTGGCCGCCTGCGGTCAGACACCGGCAGAAACGACTGCCGCAGCAGCTGCTGCCAACGAGACAACCCAGGCTGCCGCAGAGAACGGCGAAAAAACCTACAAGGTGGGCATTTCCATGTTCGTTATGGATGCCGGAATGACTGCTCTGTCCGGACTGATGAAGGAAACCTTGGAGCAGGCAGATATTCCAATCGAGGTTTTCATCACCTCTGCAGACTCCAGTACCGATAAGCAGAATGCGGACGTGGAGGATTTGGTTACCAAGGGCTGCGATTTGATTTGGATTCAGGGCTTTGACCGTGATGCTATCGTAAGCTCCCTGGAGTCCGCTTATGATGCAGGCGTCAAGCTGGCACTGGGTGCTGTTGCAAATTCCGATTCCTACACCTATCGCTACTGCAATGCATCCGAGGAGCAGACCGGTTATATGCAGGCAGATTGGTTCATTGAAAACTATCTCAAGAAAAACCCTGACAAGACCTATAAGATCGCAATGTGCAATGGTACAATGTCCACCGCCAGCGGTGCGGGTCGTAGAAACGGTGTTGTTTGGGGCCTGGAAGCATCCGGCTGTTCCAATTATGAAATTGTGGTCGAGCAGGATAACAACTATATCACGGAAACCGCACAGGCATGGGCCGAGGGCCTGATGACCTCTCACCCTGAGGTAGATGTAATTTTCTGCGGCAACGATGATATGGCAATGGGCGTTGCAAACGCGATTGATGCCGTAGGCCGTACCGGCGAAATCGTTGTGCTGGGCACTGACGGTCAGAATGTGGGCCTTTCCCTGATGCAGGAGGGAAAGATGGCTGCAACTGTTCGCATGAATGTTATGGAAATTGGTGTGGCTATGGCAGATTCCATGATTCAGTGCCTGAAGGGTACACTGGAGGTTGGAGAGGATAAGGTTTCCTATGCAGATGCTTCTAAGATCTACACCATGGTAGACGAGTCCAACTATGCCAGCTTTCTGCAGTAAGTAAACACAAGTATTCTGCCCCTTTGCCAAAAGGTAAGGGGGCAGATATGGAATATAACCGGTAAGGAGCATGCACATGACAAATGAAGTGATTTTGTCTGTTGAGGGCGTTTCCAAGAGCTTTTTGGGCACAAAGGCTCTGGATAAAGTGTCGTTGGAGGTTTGTAAAGGGGAGGTTCACGGCGTAATTGGCGAAAACGGCGCCGGTAAATCAACACTGATGAATACCATTTTTGGCAGTCTGCAGCGGGACGAGGGAACGATTCGCTTCATGGGTGAAGAAGTTCATTTCAAATGCCCTGCGGATGCCCTGAAAAACGGAATTTCTATGATCCATCAGGAGACCAACCTTGTGCAGCAGTTTACGGCATCCGAGAATATCTGGCTGGGGATGGAAAAACGTTTTATGAAGGGCGGCCATCTTGACAATGGGGCCAGAGACAGAAAAACCCAGGAACTGTTTGACGAATATGGAATATCTCTGCATTACGACGATGTGGCGGGGCAGATTTCTATGGCAGCCTGCCAGATGATCGAAGTAATCCGGGCGGTTGCCTGCGGCGCGAAGCTCATCATTATGGACGAGCCAACCTCGTCGCTTTCAGAAAATGAGGTAGAGATTCTCTTCCGAATGATCCGGAAATTGACACAGCAAGGCGTCGCAGTCATCTATATCTCACACAAAATCGAGGAGATTATGGAGATATGTGACCGGCTGTCTGTCTACCGGGACGGACATTATATCGGTACGAGACTTATCTCCGAGATCGACCACGGAACCATCGTCTCCATGGTTGTTGGCCGGGAACTGACAAATTTGTTTCCAAAGTCTGAGCCGAACATTGGCGAGGTAATCCTGGATGTAAAGAATCTGTCTAAATACGGGAAATTCCGGGATGTAAGCTTCCAGCTGCATAAGGGCGAAATTTTGGGCTTTGCCGGATTGGAGGGTGCCGGACGCAGCGAGGTTGCCTCCTGTATTTTTGGCATCGATCAGCCGGATTCCGGAGAGATATACCTGGATGGTAAAAAGGTGTCTATAGCTTCCCCCTCTGCGGCTGTGGAGCTGGGAATTGGTATGGTGACAGAGGATCGGCTGCGTCGAGGCATTGTAGCGCAGATGTCTGTAAAGGACAATATGACCATTGCCAGACTGGGAAAATTCTGCAGCCGTTTTTTGGGAAGCATTCGAAGAAAAGAGGAAGAGGCGGCCTGCGACGATATGATTAAGACGATGCAGGTGAAGGTCTCAGATAGAAATCAGCGAATTGATTCCCTGTCCGGTGGCAATCAGCAGAAGGTTATTATTGGACGCTGGGTCATGACAGCTCCCAGAATCCTGATCCTGGATGAACCAACCAGAGGCATTGATGTGGGCTCAAAAAGCGAAATCCACCGCCTGATGAGCAGCTTTGTGGAGCAGGGAATGTCGATTATTCTGATTTCTTCGGAAATGCCGGAGCTTTTGGGAATGGCAGACCGAATTGTGGTCATGCGGGAAGGCAATGCTGTTTATACCTGCGACCGGGAAGAAGCCACCCAGGAAACGCTGGGTAAGTATGTACTTGGGTGAGAGGAGAAAAAACATGGAACAAAAAAAGAAACTGAGCATGGAGTCGATTGTTCGCTTTATGCTGAACAACAAGGCCCTGATTCTGTTAATCGTTTTGTTTGTTGCGCTGTCTATTGTATCCCCTTATTTCCTGACAATGCGCAATTTGCTCAATGTTCTGCGTCAGACCTGCGGTCTGGCGATTATGGGCATCGGTTTTACATTATTGCTGGGCTCTGGCAGCATGGATTTGTCTGTGGGCAACCTAATGGCGCTTTCTGGTGTCATTATGGCATTGATGGATACGAAGCTGCATATGAACCCTGTAATTATTGTGCTCGCCGGTCTCGGCGTGGGCGTGGCAGGCCTGTGCCTGAACACGTTCCTAATTCAAAAATTCTCTCTGCCCGGATTCATCCTTACCCTTGCTACAGGCTATGTGTATACAGGCATTATGTGGCTGGTTTCCGGCGGTCAGTCGGTTGCCGGTATCAGTGACTGGATGCGTTTTATCGGGCAGGGGACGATTCTTGGGATTCCCTTCCAGATTTATCTCATGGTTCTGATTGCGGTTGTGTTTACCTATCTCATCAAAAGAACCAGATTTGGCCGTCATGCGTTGGCAATGGGCGGCAATGAAAATGCTGCGCGCGTTTGCGGCATTGATATTACGAAGAATAAGTTCCTGATTGCGGTAATCATGGGCGCTTGCGTGACCGTGGCATCTCTTGTAACGACTGGCCGTGCATCTTCCGCACAGCTGACAGCCGGCTCTGACACTGCAATGGACACCATTGCCGCTGTCGTGATTGGCGGCACACCCATGAATGGCGGCGTTGCCAATGTCCCCGGAACGGTGATTGGCTGCTTGCTGATTCAGCTGATTTCCAACGGCCTGAATCTGCTGGACGTCAACGCAAACTGGCATAAGATTGCGAAGGGCGTAATTATTGTGATTGCCGTTATTCTCGACGTTCAGGGCACAAAGATTATTGACCGCCTGCGGGTTAAAAATCAGGAAAAGAATAAGTAAATGAAAAAGGAGCGAACAATATGAGAAATGTGAAATCTCTGTTCCATATCAATTTCCCGACACAGAAATGGGATGAAATGGTCGATTTTTATGTGAATGTATGTGGGTTTGACCAGGCGTTTGTTATTTATTCCGCGGATATGAAGAGAATGTTCGGGCAGGAGGTGCTGCCGGGCGATGATAAGGCACCTCAGATTACCTATATTCGTGTCAGCCCGAATTCCTATATTGAGCTGTGGAATGCCGGGCTGGAGCCTGAGAGGAAAATCCATAAGGAGCCCAATTCGCCTTTCCATCATTTTGCGCTGCTGACGGAGGATCTGGAGCGTACCTGCCGAGATCTTGCCGCGAAGGGCCATCCCTTGGTAAACAATCCCATTGAGGCAAAGCCGATCAGCCTGGATCCTTTCACGCCGCATATGGGCGAGGATGGATGCCTGATTGCCTGGATGGAAGATCCTGACGGACATTTTATTGAGGTAATGCAGCTTTCCGGACGTTCCTTGCAGGAGCAGTTTGAGAAGGCAAATCCGATTACTGAGTGAGGGGGAGCGTAAAATGCGTGAATTTAGTAAGCTGTTTCATCTGGCACTGCATGTGACGGATATGGAAAAATCAGTGGCTTTCTATGAGAAACTGGGCTGTGAAAAGGTGTTTTCTCTGAATCTTCCGGATGGAAGAGTGTGGCTGACCTATGTGCGCGTTACGGAGCTGCAGTATCTGGAACTGTTCCAGATCTACCCGGATCATCCACTGACCCCCAGAGAGCGCCTGGATCATGACGGCGACGATTTCTTTGCCCACCTCTCTTTCCTGGTGCCGGATATTTACAAGACGGCGCTGAATTGGGCGGAGCAAGGCATTCAGGTTGTTTATGCACCTTTTAAACCGGAGGCGATTCCGCTGGAGGATGATTCTGTCATCCGGGGCCGCTACGGTGCAGATCGAAACTACATCTGCTGGGTATCTGACCCCGATGGAAACTGGATCGAGGTTATGGAAGAACGGGATGACAGCTGGCAGAAGGTTTTTGAGCAGACCCATCCCTTTTAATGTACTTCCGTAGAAAAGAAGGTGACAAAATGTATAAAGCAGCGGTTATTGGCGCCGGTTTTATCGGCGCTGCCCATGTGGAGGCACTCCGCAGATTGGGAAATGTTGAGGTGGTCGCCCTGTGCGATGCTATGGGGGCAGAAAAAAAGGCCCAGCAGATGAACATCCCCAGGGCCTACAGCGATTATCGGAAGATGCTTGACGAGCTGGAGCTTGATGCCATCCATATCTGTACGCCCAACCATACCCATTATGAAATTGCAAAGTGCGCCATTGAGCACGGTGTGAATTTTATCTGTGAGAAGCCTTTCACCACCACGCTGGAGCAGGCAAAGGAACTGGTTGTACTTGCAGATGAAAAGCATGTGCGGGGCATGGTGAACTTCCATAATAGAATCTATCCGATGACCAATCAGATTCATCAGATGGTGAAATCCGGAGAGCTTGGCCGCATTTTCTCGATTCACGGTGAATATGTGCAGGATTGGCTGCAATTTGAAACGGATTATTCCTGGCGTCTGGAAAGCAGCCAGGGCGGCCCCATCCGGGCTGTAGCGGACATCGGCTCTCATTGGATGGATTTGGCGGAGTTTATATCCGGAACAAGGGTGCGCCGCGTTTGCGCCTCTTTCAGCACCGTATATCCTGTACGAAAGAAACCGATAGGAAAGGTGGAAACCTTTGGGGCAGCTGCGGCAGATACGGCCTATGTGGATGTACCGATTGATACAGAGGATCAGGCCGCAATCCTGTTTGAGTTTGAAAATGGCGCAATCGGAACCCTGATGGTATCTCAGGTATTCGCCGGAAGAAAGAATACAATGGTTATGAATGTAGCCGGAAGCAAAAAGTCTGCTGTGTGGACTTCTGAGGATTTGAATAATCTGCTTATTGGCTACAGAGAGAAGCCTAATGAGATCATAGCAAAGGATCCAAACCTGCTCAGTGCCCATTCGGCCTCCAACTGTTCTTATCCCGGCGGCCATATTGAGGGCTTTCCGGATGCCTTTAAGCATGGATTTAAGCAGTTTTACACCAGCTTGGGTGCAGATGGCGAGTATGACTATGCCACCTTGCGGGATGGCCTGCGGGAGACGCAGCTCTGTGAAGCAACGCTGCGCAGTGCTCAAACGGGTGGCTGGGTAGATGTTTCGGAGGAGGCATAACAATGAAGCTTGGCTTTATTACTTCCATTCTGCAGGATTATGATTTCGAGCAGACCATTGATTTTGCTGCCAAGGCCGGCTTTCAGTGCATGGAGGTGGCATGCTGGCCAAGAGGAAAGGCAGAGCGCCGGTATGCCGGCGTGAGCCATTTGGATGTGGCCAACATGAACCGGGCGATGGCCGACCAGGTTCAGCAGCTTTGTAAGGAAAAGGGCGTGGAGATTTCCTCCCTTGCGTACTATCCCAATACAATGGATCCCGATCCTCAGAAGCGGGCAGAGGCGATTGCCCATCTGGAAAAGGTCATTGATGCTGCTGCAATGTTGGATGTCAATATGGTTACGACCTTTATTGGCCGGGATCAGTACAAGACAACGGAGGAGAATCTGGAGCTGTTCCGTCAGATTTGGCCGGCCATTATTCGCAGAGCAGAAGAAAAAAAGGTACGGATTGCCATCGAAAACTGCCCGATGCTGTTTGGCTCGGATCAGTGGCCCGGAGGCCAGAACCTGTTCACAACCCCCGCGCTGTGGAAAAAAATGTTTGAGATGATCGACAGTCCGTATTTTGGAATCAACTACGATCCATCCCATTTTGTATGGCAGATGATGGATTATATTCAGCCAATCTACGATTTTAAGGATAAGATCTTCCATGTTCATGTGAAGGATATTAAGCTGTATAAGCAGAAGCTTGCGGCCTGCGGCACAATGGCCTATCCCCTTGACTATATGTCTCCGAAGCTCCCGGGCCTCGGCGATGTGGATTGGGGAAAATACATCTCCGCACTGACAGACATTGGCTACGATAGCTATGTATGCCTGGAAATTGAGGATCGGGCCTTTGAGAAGAGCGAGCAGGATGTGCTGAATTCTCTGCTCCTTTCCAAGCGGTATATCGAGCAGTTTGTTATCTGAGGGAGATTATACGGAAGCAATCGTTGAAGCTGGCGGCCCTCATCTGTGTGCATGGACAGGAATACTCAGAATGTGACCTTCAAGGAAAATTCATTTCCCTTGAAGGAGACGGCAGCTATGCAGGAAAACAGGAAAAACACAACAGTGACAGGAGAAAAGTATCATGGAAAATAAAGTTTATTCACAGGTATATTCGATTCTGAAGACCTCCAAGGAGGGCGTCCTGGATGCAATCAAGGGCCTGGCAAGTATCGGGTTTGATGGCATTGAGGCCATGGGCACCAATACAGGTGGGCTGAGCAAGGCTGACTTCCATAAATTCATCGACGACCTGGGCATTCGTATCATTTCCTTCCACAGCCTGCGGGATGACGAGGATCGCGCTTTTGCTCAGGAATTCGGCGCACAGTTCACGGATGTACGCCCGCTGGATCATCTGGTGACTGTGGATGACTGCAAGCGCAGCGCAGAGCAGATGACCCGGATGTGTGAGCATTTGCGGGAATTCGGTCTGACCGGTATTGTTCATAACCATGCTTCTGAGTTCCGCCGGGCTACGGATGATCCTGAGCATACCCTCTACGACCTGCTGCTGAAGTTCACCGATCCGGCCCTTGTGAAGTTTGAGCTGGACGTGGGCTGGGCGGCCAGAGCCGGTGTGAATCCGGGCGACCTGATCCGGGCACATTCCGGCAGATTCCCTGTGCTCCATGTGAAGGAATGTGATGCTGTAGCAACCTGTGATGATGATCTCGACCACTTCCCAAAGAAAGTGATGCAGATGATGCAGGTGGGCACTGCCTCCGCTGATGATAAGAAGTTTGTCAAGGGCGCACCTATGTTCTCTCCGGCGCAGATTGAGATCCTCTGCAATTCCAGAGCCTGGAATGGCGAGCTTGGAAAGGGCATTATCGACTGGGTGGATGTAAAGAATGCCGCAGAAGCACAGCCTGGTGGCTGCGCGGCCTATATCAGCGAGCGTGAGTTCTTTGGCTACTACGGCCATGAAGGAAATCCCATGGACTTTGCTAAGAGAGACTACGCATTCCTGCGGGCACTGTAAAAATAGAAGGCTGCTGAAAGGCTGCGGCGGGGGCGTAAAATGCCCCCGCCTATGCTTTTTACAGCCTTGCTCTCCATGACTTAAAAAACCGAGTTTTCAGCCTCACGACTAAAAACTCGGAAATTCTTTTATCAGGTTTGACTGGAAGGAGCTTTCTATATCACACTGCCTGATCCTTCGCAATCAAAGCCTGCATAGCGGCCTCTGCCTCGGGGGACATGGGGGTGTAGCAGCCAAGAAGTTTGGCATAGAATGTGGTCTGCGCCATTTCTTCGGTGTAAATGGCAGAGGCCATAGCGGCCTTGATATTTTTTCCGCAGGCGAACATCCCGTGGTTGCTCAGCAATGCTGCGCGTCCGCTGCTTCCCAGTGCTGCGACCACGGCACCGGCCAGATCGTTTGTCCCGGGCATAGTAAAGGGAACGATGGGTACAGGCGTAAATTCTGCCTGGGGCGGGGTGATGGGGCGCATTGGTTCTCCGGTCATTGCCATCAATGTACAGAACATTCCATGGGTATGTACGGTGGCGTTGACATCCGGGCGTGCGCGAAGAACGGCGGTATGCATGGGGGTTTCTGAGGAGGGCTTGTACTTGCCTTCCAACCACTTCCCGTTGCTGTCGACAATTGCAATCTCCTCTTCGGTCATGGTGGCATAAGCAATGCCGCTGGGGGTGATTGCGATCATTCCGGAGGCAGGGTCTCGCACGGCAAGGTTTCCGGAGGTTCCGTGAATAAGGCCCTGGGAAACAGCCTCCTGTATGGCCGTAAGCACCTGATGACGAATCTCATAATATTCCATAATGCATCTCTCCTTTGCAGTCAGGCTCCGGGTATACCCGGAATCTTCAGAAAGAGCATACCCTGTATATGACGGAAAAGCAAATGCCGTTTTTCCGCAGAAAAGCGGAAAAACGGCGCTGCATCCAATCAAAGGACGGATTTTGACTCAAACTTCCTATCCTTGGTCAGATTGTAGAACATGGTGTTGATTTTTTGAAAATCCTCCGGTGCCGTTCGTGGAGAAATGGTCACAGCAGGCAAGGGGAGTGCCCGAAAAGAGGCCATATCCACAGTGGAGATAATAAAATCACCTGGAAGATCCTGCCAAAGCGTTTTGTTGTACACTGGGAAGGGGCCAATCAGGCGCAGCCTGCCGGCGTAGTGCTGACTCAGCCGCATATACAGATAACTGGAAATGGAACTGGAGAGATGGCATACCAAAATGGCTACGGGCTGTATTTCCGGATGTGCGGAAACATATTCGCTTCGGGCGGTAAGAATTCCGGGAACCAGGATTCGGGGATCAACGCATCGAGGGGAGACAGCCAGAGACTGTGTAATGCCTGAGGCCAGGGCTTCGGCAATCTGAGTAATATCCGGATAATTCCTGGTCAATTCCAGCAGCAGATCCAGCCTGTGAAATCGAGGAAAAGCCATTCGGCAGCGGCATTCTACAACGAATTTGGCAAGCATGTTATGGAAAAATGTGCTGTCGAGATAGGGAGCGTCAAACCGAAGTGCATTTTCTCTGGCAATGGACTGGGCAAGAGCAAAGCTCCGGTCATCTGGTTGCGTCAGGGTGGATTCTAGAATTTCGCACAGCCATGGTTCCGCGGAGTCCGGAAACTGCTGGACTTGGGAAAGCTTTTTTAGAATTTGCGCAACAACCGCTTTGACAGGAGCAGAGCAGGGGCAGTCGTGCGGTTCTAATGGACGGTCTGCTCTGGCAGCGGCCATCCAGACGGCCAGTGAGAAATAGAGGAATTGAAAATCATCCAGAAAGATGCCGTTGGCGCTGAGGGCATCTCGCAGTCCAGCGCGGAGAGACTGAATATCTTCGTGTGGAATAGAACCATCCGGAACAATGATTGCGTTGCGGGAGTGAAAGTCAATGTCATCGCTGTACATACGTAGCAGCGTCAGACGGAACTCCACCTCGTCTGGAACCAAAGAAATGGTCACTTTTCTGCGGACAAACCGAAGTCGTTCGGTGAGCCAGCTGCTTTGCAGCCAACGAATATCTCCTTCCAGAGTGGTACGGCTGACGAACATCTCGTCCTCCAGCTGCTCTAAATTCAGCGGTTCAGTGGCCCATAGAAGCGCAATCAGCAGATGCCGGGAGCGATCCTCGCGGGTTAGCAGATTCAGGCCTGTGGAAATATAGCGGTGGAACTCATCTCGGTTATGAATGACCAGCCGATAGCCACTGCCACGGCTGGCCTGAATTTGCGCAATCTCTGGCGGAATGCAGCGGTTTATTTCTGCAATATCGCTGCGGATGGTTCGGGAGGAAATTTGAAGCCGCTGGGAGAGATCACTGCCGGTCATACAGTCACCGAATTCGTTCAGATATCGAAGAATTTTACGCTGACGCTCATGGAGCATGGGAATTTCCATGTGAGTTTCCCCCTTTTATTTTTAGTATCATAGCACATTTTCTCAGACTCGTCAAAGAACTTTGAAAAGCTGCGGCGATTTTCCGCATACCAATGGAAAAACTAGGGCTTTCATTTAGACGACGGCTTTGTTAAGCTGTAATCAACGAAAACCAAGGAGCTGGGCGTATGGAATATTTGCTGGGAATGGATATTGGAACAACCAACCAAAAGGCAATTTTGTCAACTTTGGACGGCAAGCCGGTGGCTTCGGTATCCCGCAGAAATGAAACCCTTGTGGTAGAGAATCGGGCAGAACAGGAGCCGGAGCGTTGGTGGAAGAATACACTGGAAATCCTGGCGGAGCTGGAGCAAAAGCTGGGCTCTGGAACAGGAAAAGCGATTCGCGGAATTTGTATCAGCGGTCATGCGGTCAGCCTGCTGCCGGTAGACGCGGCGGGCACCCCTCTGCGCCGGGCGATGATTTGGATGGATAGCCGTTCGGATTCAGAGTTGACATGGCTTTTGGAACAAATCGGGAGAGAAAGATTTTGCAGTATTGTCGGGGCCCAGCCCAGCCCCTCCTTTTTGCCAGGGAAGCTGCTATGGTTTCGCAAGAATGAACCGGAGCTGATGAATAAAACGGCCTGCTTACTCCAGGCAAACAGTTTTATAACGTCTCGGCTTACCGGACGCTTTACGATTGACCTGGATCAGGCGGCAAAGAGCCAGTGTCTGGATGTGAGCCATGGACAGTGGAGCCGGGAAATTGGAGAGGCTATTGGCGTTGAATTGGATCAGCTTTTGCCACCGCCCCAGAGCCCGCAGACGATTGCGGGAACTGTGACACGGCAGGCAGCGGAGCAGACAGGCTTGGCAGAGGGAACGCCGGTTTTGACTGGCTGCAGCGATGCTGTTGCGGCGATTTGGGCTATGGGGCTGTCTGGACTGGGGGAGGCGGGAGAGTCGGTTGGAACCACTTCTCTGGTATTTGCGGGGGCAGACAGGCCGAGTGCTACAACCGGGCCTGTGGTCAGCCATCCATTTCGCCCGGGAACGATCCCATATCTGTTTGATGCGCCGATCAGTACAAGCGGTGCAGCGGTGGAATGGTTTTTGAAGAACCTAGCCGGAGAACGGCTGCTTCAGTGCCGGAATGCTGGCGGCGATGTCTATGAGCTGTTGAGTAATATGGCGGCCCAATCCCCTCCTGGCAGTGGAGGACTCCTATTTTTGCCTTACCTTCGGGGCGAACGCGCACCGCTCTGGAATTCCTTTGCCAGGGGAATGTATGTCGGATTGACCTTGGAAACGACCCAGGAGAATATGGTGAGAGCAATGCTGGAGGGGTGTGCGTTTGCGCTGCGCCATGTGCTGGAGTGCATGACGGATGCAGGGGCTGTAGTCAACAGCATATGCCTGACAGGAGGAGGGGCAAAAAATGCGGCATGGGCACAGATAAAGGCGTCTGTGCTTGGCCTGCCTGTAAGGATTATGGATGATCGGGCGGGGGATGTGCCAATGGGAGATATATTCCTGGCAGCGGATGCTTTTGGACTTCCCATTCCAGAGAAGAACCGCCCGCAGGCGTATCAAACTGTCCTTCCAAAGCCGCAGGAGAAAAAACTGTACGATGAAATGTATGCCTTATATCGCCGTGTTTACCAAAATCTTGAAGAAGAGCAGAAAATATTGGAAAAAATCAGCATGAGGAGGTCTTGATGTGGAAGAGGTCAAACAAATTACGAAGACAGCCATGATGAATGGCAACCCTGTGGAGGTCATCATGACGGAAATGATGCGCCCTAAGACACAGGAGGAGCTGGACGCTATGACTCCGGAAGAGCGGGAGCACTGCAAATATCTGTCACCGTTGAATACCCATACCTATGTGGCGGAAGATGGAATCGTATGTATGCAGGATACTCCGGTGAAAATGCGCGATGGGATTACGATCTACGCAGATATTTATCTGCCGGAGGAAAAAGGAAAGTACCCTCTGATTATTTCCTGGAGCTTTTATGGGAAGCGTCCCTTTGACGGGCAAAGTGAATGGCAGATCATGGGAGTTCCTCCCGGAACTGTATCGAATATGTCCAAATTTGAGAGTGCCGATCCGGGCTTTTGGTGCCGCAGAGGGTATGCGGTTGCCAATGTAGACCCCCGGGGCATTGGACATTCAGAGGGCGATTTTATCTGCTTCGGCTCCCAGGATGGGCGCGACGGGTACGACTTCATTGAATGGGCAGCGCAGCAGGAGTGGTGCAATGGCCGCTGCGGCCTTAGCGGCAATAGCTGTGTCGCGATGACACAGTGGCGGATTGCCTCGCAGTGCCCACCGCATTTGGCCTGCATTGCACCTTGGGAGTCCACCACGGATATGTATCGGGAGTCCCTGGCCGAGGGCGGCATTCCTGCACAATCCTTTGTCCAGCTGGTGATGCGGGACGCGGTTGGCCCAAACTATATCGACAATATGCCCCTCAACTATGAAAAATATCCTTTTATCAACTGTGACTATTGGAAAGACAAAGACCCTATTTGGAAGAATATCAAAATTCCGGTCTATCAGACAGCCTGCTGGAACCATTTCCATTTGCGCGGCTCAATCAATGCCTTCCGTAAGGTGAAGTCCACAAAAAAATGGCTTCGTGCCCATCGGAACTTTGAGTGGCCTGATGCATATAACAGTGAAAATTTGGCAGAGCTCGAACGTTTCTTTGCGCGCTATCTGAAACTGGAGCGAAATGGATGGGAGCTGACACCGAAGGTTCGTATCGAAGTGCAGGATGTTTATGATATGAACTACATGAACAATCGGCCTGAGGAGAGTTTCCCGTTAAAACGAACCCAGTATCGGAAGCTGTATCTGAACGCTGCTGACGGCTCTATGCAGGCGGAGCCTGTAGAGCAGCAGGCGAGTGTAAGCTACGACAGCGCCACAGGGGAGGCTACCTTTGATTACCGATTCCCGGAGGATACGGAGCTGACGGGCTATATGAAGCTGCGGCTGTATGTTCAAGCAGCGGACTATGACGATATGGATTTGTTTGTCAATGTCCAGAAGCTGAGCACAACGGGGGAATTTCTCCCCATTACGCTGTTCGGTGAGCCGCACCCAGGGGTTTGGGGGAAGCTCCGGGTATCTCGGCGAAGGCTGGATGAAAAGCTTTCTACGGACTACTGTCCTGTTCAGGCCCATGTCGATGAACAGAAGCTGAAGCCCGGTGAAATCGTGCCTGTGGATATAGAGCTGGTTCCTACCAGCCGCTTCTGGCATAAGGGACAGCAGATCCGGGTTCAGGTTGCCGGACGATATATTCGTGAGGACTGGTTTGAACCACTGATTTGGGACACGGATAACCACGGAGACCATATCCTGCATACCGGCGGAGAGCATGTGGCCTTCTTACAGATTCCTGTGGTTCCGCCCAGATTCCAGGATGGAGATATTATGATTCGTTAATAGAAAAGAAAGGATTGCTTGTTATGGATAAGAATCAGGTTTTGGAGAAGATCATTCAAAGAGCTGCGCCCATTTGGGGTGTGTCACCGGAGCAATTGAATGCGGAAACTACTTTTGCATCTATGAACGCAAAATCTGCCCACATATCGATGATTACCACTGCCCTGGAGGACGCTTTCGATGTGGAGGTGCCCTATTTGAAGTTCCGCCGCTGTACAACGCTTGGAGAGGCGGCAGAGTATGTAGCAGGTCTGGACGAGGAGTAAAATATGATTTGCGGAATTGGTGTAGACCTGCTGAACCGGGAGACGATTCCGCTGCCGTGCCTACATCCAGAAGACCCGTTTCTGAGGCGGACATTTACGGAAAAGGAAATTCAGCTTGGTATGAGTAGAGAGCATCCGGAAGATTTTTTCCGTGGCAGGTTTGCTGCGAAGGAGGCAGTGTTCAAGAGTTTTGGCCTCTCACAGCCGAGGTGGAGGGAGATAGAGATCCTGTCGTTGCCGTCCGGAGTACCCTGCGTCACGCTGCTTGGGAAGACGGCTGAGGAAGCCGAAGAACTGGGAATTCGAACTGTCAGCGTATCCATATCCTGGGACCAGGGAAATTATTTTGCAGCTGCAATTGCACAGGGGGCATGACCATGAATGCGTTTATAGAAAAAATGACAGAGCAAGCGAGGAAAGCACCGAAAATTGTGGCATTTCCGGAGGCGGAGGAGCCAGACATTCTGAGAACTGCGGCCCTTTGTGTCAGCACGGGAATCGGCAAGCCTCTATTAATCGGCAGCACTGACTCCATTCGAAGAAAAGCGGAGCAAATTGGAATCGATTTGGATGGCTGCGAGATATTTGACAATACATCCGTGGAATCTATTGAAAAGACAGCCGAGACATATTCCGGAAAATTCTCGGACTTTTCTCAAAAAACAATGCTGCGAAAGCTGAAAAAACCGTTGAGCTGTGCAATGCTGCTGTTGAAGCTCGGCTATGTGGACTGTGTAGCGGCAGGAAAGGTTCACTCCACTGGCGATGTAGTGTTCGAGGCCATCGGCACGGTGGGCCTGCAGCCGGGGGTGGAGAATCCATCCAGCTTAGGCATTGCGGACGTTCCCGGCTTTTCGCTGGGAGAAAATGGAATGCTGGCTTTGGCAGACTGTGCCATCACGGCGCAGCCGGATGCAAAAGATCTTGCGGGAATCGCCATTGCCTCCGCTGACACTGTGCGTAGCCTGCTGGGGTGGGAACCGAGAGTGGCAATGCTATCCTTTTCGACCTGTGGCAGTGCGGAGCACGAGAGCATTGACGTAGTTCGTCAGGCGGTGGCGCTGGCAAAAGAGCTGCGTCCGGGCCTCAAGGTGGATGGAGAATTTCAGCTGGATGCGGCGCTGCTTCCGCAGACGGCAGAAAAAAAGGTAACGCGCAGCAGCGATGTAGCGGGCAGGGCCAATGTGCTGGTATTTCCCAATCTCCATGCGGGAAATATTGGGGTAAAGCTAATCCAAATTTTTGGACGGGCCAATGCTTACGGGCCGGTGCTTCAAGGCTTTGCGAAGCCTGTATGTGATTTTTCACGGAGTGCACCTGTCGAGGAGATGCTGGGCAATGTGGCAATGCTGGTGATCCGAGCTGGAAGTGCGGAAAGAGAGGTGCAGTGATGATGCGCTTTTATGCAAACAGCGATATTGTTTTTGGACGGGGAAGTCTTCAGCAGCTTCCGGAGCTGCTGCGTCCGTGGAAAGCGGAAAAGGTGATGGTTGTGTCAGACCCCGGAGTGACGGCGGCGGGAATTGCGGGGAACGTTCAGAACATTTTGGAGCAGGCAGGCCTGAATACGCTGCTATACTCTGAGGTTCAGGCAAACCCAACAAATGAAAATGTCAATCAGGCCGCTGCTTTGGCGAAGGGCTTTAAACCGGAATTGCTGATAGCCGTTGGTGGGGGGAGCAGCATTGATCTGGCAAAAGCAGTGAGCCTTTTGATGACGAATGCCGGCCCAATTGAGCTTTATGGCGGAATCGGCAATGTGCCCAGGAAGGGGTTGCCGTTGGTAGCGATTCCTACCACATCCGGAACCTCCAGCGAAATCACCAACGTGTGCGCGCTGATTGACACACAGAAAGTGGTCAAGTATGTCATTATTGATAACAAGCTCACGCCGGATCTGGTAGTGGCAGATCCGGAGCTGACAAAGACCGTTCCGGCAAGGGTTACAGCCGCAACGGGCATGGATGCCATCACCCACGCAATTGAAAGCTATATCTCCAGGAAGGCAACTCCCCTGTCGGAATATCATTCTCTCCAGGGCTTGAAGATTCTGTATCAAAATTTGCCCGTGGCCTATGAGAATGGAAGAAATTTGCTGGCACGGGAGCAGATGATGCTGGGATGCTTTATTACCGGTTTTGGCTTTTCCAATGCCAATCTGGGCCTGGTGCATGGAATTGCCCACACGCTTAGTGCACATTTTGGCATTGCGCATGGAGCGGCAAATGCCGCGGTGCTTCCCTACGTCCTGAGCTTTAACGCGCCGAGTTGTCCGCAAAAGATGATTGATATGGCGACATTGCTCTCCCTTCCGCTGACAAGAGGGCGGAATCGGGATCAATATGTGCTGGCAAATGCCATGGAAAAGCTGGTTGATATGATGAAAATACCCAGGCTTTCTGCCTACGGAATCACGGAAGCCGACTTCGAAATGTTGACGGAGGACATCCTGCGAGAGCCTGTACTGGCCTTTAATCCCAGGCAGGATATTACCGGGGAAAGCATCCAAAGCATTTTGAGGCAGGCACTTTGATGCGTGCAATGAAACAGGAAATTAAGATTGCAGTTGCTCTGATGTCGCTGTGCCGGGGGTTGCAGTATACAGTCAGCCCGGTTCTGAATCAAATTCGTCGAGCATATCCATCTGTTTCGGTGAGCCTTGCCCAAATGCTGATGACAGCACCGGCGCTGGCATCCATGGCTGTGGCGCTGCTGGCGGGTTGGCTTGTGACACGGGCAAAAACATAAAATCGGAGGAAATTGATATGGAAAAGAAAAAAATGGCTCTGTGTACAAGAATCCCTGAGAAGGAGCTGAATCGTATCCGGAAATACTGCGAGATTACCGAGGCTGGTGAGCTGCTCCACGGAAAGGGAAATTCTACAGAGCAGACGCTGCTGGAAGAGTGCATGGGCAAGGAGCTGGTTGTGCTGGGAGATGAACCCGCGGGCGCGGAAACACTGAAGGCATGGGCGGCATCCGGCATGAAATTCATTGGCGTGGCGAAGGGAACACCTGTTACTGTTTCCTTTGATGCGCTGCGGGAATTGCAGATCCCGCTGTCTTATACACCCGGCAGAAACGCTGTAGCGGTTGCGGAGTATACCATTGGTATGATGATCGCGGTTACCAGACACATCGGCATCAGCAGCGCCGGACTGCTGCGCGGGGAGCACTTGGGTGCTCCAGTTAGGGATGTGTATCAGGTTCCTGATGTTCGCAATGTGATCTGGGGTCCTCTGGATGCCAACCATCCCTTTACAGACTACGGCATTGGATTTGAACTGTATGGAAAGACTCTGGGCATTGCGGGCTTTGGAGCAATTGGAAAACAGGTTGCCTCCAGGGCAAAGGCTTTTGGTATGGAAGTGCTTGCCTATGACCCCTATTGCCCGGAGACAGCCATGACCGAGGCCGGTGTTTGTCCGGCAAGCCTGGATGAGATGCTGAAAAACAGTGACATTGTCAGCATTCACCTCCCTGTTTTGGACAGCACGAAAGCCATTGTAGATAAAACCTGGTTTGAGAAGATGAAGCCTGGGGCCTATCTCATCAATACCGCACGGGCGGCAGTGATCCATCAGCGGGATCTGGTGGAAGCTCTGGAGAAGGGCACAATTCGCGGAGCTGCCATTGATGTTTTTTGGCAAGAGCCTCTCCCGGCCAATCATCCGCTGCTGAAAATGCGCAATGTGCTGCTTACTCCGCATATGGCAGGACTGACAACCGATGTGGACAACTGGTCTGGAACCATTATGGCACAGGATGTTCTGGCTTATTTGGAGGGAAGGCCCAGAACCCACCTGTGGAAGCTCTAAGAGGAAAGATGTATGGAGCAGACAGTTATGCCGGGGAGCAGATATCCCCATTTGTTTACACCGCTGCGTATTGGAAACCTTCGGCTGAAAAATCGGGTGATTGCTGCACCCACCAGCCCAAGTATGGTAACAGCGCAGGGGCATATGACGCCTGAAATGTTGGCCTACCTGGAAGAAAAAGCCAAGGGCGGCGCTGCGGTGGTAACCTACGGAGAGGCAATTGTACATTCCGCAACAGGAAAATCCCACAATAAGCAGATTCAGTTGGATTCCTTTGGAGTTCGGCAGGGACTGGCTGAGGCTGCACGGCTGATTCACAATGGTGGCGCCTATGCCAATATCCAGCTTTCTCACGGAGGAAAATACGGCGGACTGGCCAGTGTAGGAGGAGATCAGGATTGCTGCGCTGTGGCTTATGGCCCCAGTCCTGAGCACACTGCCCAGGGAGAGGTGCTGGAGATGCCGGAGACGCTGATTTATGAAATCGTGGAAGCATATGGCAAGGCGGCGAGGCTGTGCAAGGACTGCGGGTTTGACATGGTTCAGGTTCATGCCGCGCATGGTTGGCTGTTTTCACAGTTCCTTTCACCGAGCCAAAACAGGAGAACGGATGCCTTCGGCGGCAGCCTGGAAAATCGAGCACGCTTTTTGCTCCTGGCGCTGGATGCGGTTCGTAATGCCGTTGGCAAGGGCTTTCCTATCGAAATTCGTCTTTCCGGAGATGACCTAAGTGAAAATGGACTGAGCCAGGCGGAATGCATTCAGGTTGCAAAGCTTGTCAGCAGTAAAGTTGATTTGATAAATGTATCCTGTGGAAACCATGAAGATCCTGCTTTGTTTTGCAGAACGCATCCATCTGCATTTTATCCTCACGGCGTCAACGTAGAGTTTGCGGCTGCAATTCGTAAAGAGGTGGATGTGCCAGTGGCTTGTGTGGGAGCGTTGAATGATCCCGAGCAGATGGATCGCATTATTGCACAGGGAAAGGCAGATTGTATAGAGCTTGGCCGTGCTCTGCTGGCAGATCCACAGCTGCCGAACAAGGCTTTTATGAATCGGGCAGAGGACATTACGCCATGCCTGCGCTGCTTTGAGTGTTTTGCGGAGACGTCAAAAAGTGAGACCGTTAAATGTACAGTGAATCCCAGAATGGGGGAGCAGCTTTGGGTTCCGGAAACACTGCCAAAGGCATCACGTCCAAGACGGGTGCTTGTGGTTGGTGGAGGCCCTGCTGGTATGGAGGCAGCGATCATCGCTTCTGCCAGAGGCCATGAGGTGATTTTAGCGGAAAAGTCGGATAGACTTGGAGGAAACCTGGTGCCTGCTGCCGCCCCCTATTTTAAGGAAGATCTGCGCAGCTTCCTGAAATTGCTGCGTCGGCGGGTGGAGGCCTCTTCAACAAAGGTTTTGTGTGGCACGATGGTGACGGCAAAACTGATTTCTCAATTGCGCCCAGAGGTCCTTGTGGTGGCAATCGGCGCAGAAAGTATGCGCCCGCCTATTCCGGGCCTGGACAGCTCAATCGTGACGATGGCTGTAGATGCTGAGCTGCATCCGGAAAAGCTGGGAAAACGGGTGGTCATTATTGGCGGCGGCCTGGTAGGCTGCGAGCTGGCTATTTCCTTGGCACACGAAGGCCGGGAATGTACGATTGTGGAAATGCGGGACATGGTGGCGATGGATGTCAGTTCCTTCTATCGAGGCGGTTTGATGCCTCAGCTGGAGCAGGCGGCGCATCTACGAACCGGTGCGGCGGTTTGCGGGGTAGAGCCGGATGGAGTCATGATCCGCATAGCACAGGGGCAGGAAAAAATACCTGCGGACAGCGTAGTCTGTGCGGCTGGATTCCGGCCCGACTACAGGCAGGTGGATGAGCTGTGCGCACAGGTGCCTGAGAGCTATGTGATTGGGGATTGCCAAAAGGTTGGGCAGATTTATCAGGCTATGAATCAAGGCTATTTTACGGCACGCAGAATTTAAGATTTGAAGCAAACATCCCCGGGACTGCCCCGGAGATGTTTGCTTATGAGTGATTTACAGACCGGCCAAACCGGGGACAGAATCCGCAGACCAGACGGGTTGACCCGTGTAGTGCCTTGCCTGCTCTTGTCCCGACAAAACTCGGATTGCACCGGCGGCCATGGCCTCTAGCTCGAATTCTCCCGGATAGGCGTACACAGGTGCGATCCAACTGCAGCTGGATACGATTGTCTGTACCAGATATTCGTTGTAGACCATTCCACCACCCAAGAGTATACCGTCTATATTCCCATGGAGAACGCCCGCCATTGCACCGATGCAGCGTATTATTTGGTAAAGCATGGTTTCCCAAACCAGCTTTGCGGTAGGATCACCAGTCTGCGCCTGCTGACTGACAGCCTTGGCATCGGAGGTGCCCAGATAACTTACAAAACCACCTGACTTGGTCAGAAGCGGGAGAATCGAAGCTGCCCCTTTTTCTTGGCATAGGCGAAGAAGTTCAGACGCGGGGACAGCGCCGCAACGCGTTGGGGTCAGAGGCCCTTCTCCGCCGACAATGTCAAAACCGTCAATCATTTTCCCGTGGTCGTGGGCAGATACTGAAATACCGCCGCCAATATGGCATACTATGTAACGACAATCTTCGTATATCCTTCCCTGTGAAACGCTGTGGCGTATGGCGGTCTCCTTTAAATTCAGAGCGTGTAAATGCACATGCCGATAGACCCCTTTTATGCCGGTAAGTCGGGCACATAGGGTCAATTCATCCGTATCCGGTGGATTAACGACAAAACAAGGCTTTTGGTAGGGATGGGCCAGCGCATAGGCAATGAGAGATCCGAGCTGCGCCGGATGCCGAACGCCGTTGGCTCCTGTTCGCGCGTGCTCCAGCAGCAATGCATCTGCTACGTAGGTACCGCCTTCGACACTGAGCAGCCCGCCGCCTCTGCCGACAAAGGCATCGGTAGTGGCTAAATCAATGCCTGCTTTTTGAATATGCTCTAGAATTTGCTCCTTTCTATAGGAGAATTGATCGGCAATGCTTGAAAATTGTGACAGCGTTTTGGCATCATGGGAAATATTGGAAGAAAAGAGAGAGGTGCTTCCCTCGAAAAAACCGATTTTTGTGGAAGTGGAGCCGGGGTTTATAGCTAAAATGTGATAGTCCATGGGAATCCTCCTAATTTGGCCACAAGCCTGAATGTGTATTCATTATAAAGGAGTCTGTTTGAAATGAAAAATCGCATTTTTCCCTATATATTGGGAAAAACGCGGTGAAAAATACGATGTGCAGATATACTCTATGGGGATGGGAATCTGCGCGATGCAGACAGAGGAGGACATCGGCATAAAATTGTCCCCGATCAGCATCGGGCGCATGACAGGCATTCCGTCCTCCGCCAGAAGGGCCAGTATTTCGTCCTCGGATAGGAGCGGAAGCTTTTCTTTTAGGTGCTTCTCTTTGTAAATAAGCCCGCTGGTATTGAAGAACTTTTTCAGCGGAAGGCCGCTTTCCTGATGCCACTGCCGGAGCTCTGTTTCGGTTGGATTTTGTTCTTTGATGTGGCGGGTCTCGTATGGGATGCCTTTTGCGTCAAGCCATTTCTGGGCCTTTTGGCAGGTAGTGCATTTGGGGTAGCAAAGAAAGATCATGGTGGGGTTTCTCCTGTGGTTCGATATTTGGTGTGTTTCGTATACGCCATTGCTGCATGGAAAACAATGGGTTTTGCAGCGATGCCGCGTTCATCTACATTTCTGCCGCAGCAAAATCGTTTTGCAAACCCGGTCGGCAATCAGCTCCCGATCACGGGTGGGGTAGTATTCCAACAGCGGCTTCACCATCTGCGCAAGCTGTTCCCGGGTAAAAGAGGGGATTTCCAGCTGTTTTCCATAGTGTTGCTTTCGTGAATGTCCAGAAAGAGAAAACCGTGAATGTAACGGTTCAAAAGCAATGGGCAAGCTATGTGGACGCAAACGAATACTATACCTATTGTGTGACTGTTCAGTTGTTCAGAAAGAATATAGGAAACGAGGCTGCTGAATGGGAACCCGTGGGTGAAGAAAATGTTCTGAATCGAGCCGGAGCATGGAAACATACGTGGTACGAATTAGACAAGAACTATATCTATTCTGTCAAGGAGAAGAAAGTATATTACTTTGATGGCTCCGGAAATAGAAAAGTCGTGTCACCACAGAGCTTTACCACGGAGTACTCGACTGACGGGGAAACATGGCAGGAAACATCCGATGGAGCAGCCTTCCGACCCAATGACGGTGCGGGATCCGGGATCATTCAAATCCGGAACACGAAAAAGTACTATCCGATGCCCGAAACCGGCGGTGTCGGCTCTGACCCTTTTACTGTCGGCGGGCTGGCAATAGTTGTTCTCGCTGCCGTAATGTTTCTCATGCATCTGCGCCGACAGGAGAAGCAGGCTTAAGTTTCCCACGACTGCCAATTCGCAGCAGAAGCAGATGGTATTGCAGAAAAGGTTATTCGAATTCAGCTGCCGTGTGAGGGGCACAGCATAGTGAAGACCAATCCCCCGTCACCGGGATTGAAAACCCAGCTTACCACTACTGGAAACCAGAGCCCGGCAGCTAGCCGGGCTCCATTCCTTCTCATGCATAATTTGAGGTCAAGGAAAAATAGTCACAAAAGTTAGAAAAATCCCGGATTTCTTTAAGAAATCCGGGATAATTATGGTTGCGGAGGCAGGACTCGAACCTACGACCTCCGGGTTATGAGCCCGACGAGCTTCCAACTGCTCTACTCCGCGATATGCATGCACTTCTTGAATGCTGGGTTATTATAGCATGGGTATAGAGAGTTGTCAAGTACTAATTTTATAAATTTAGAAATAACATTTTACAGATTATCCACTGCCGCCACAAAAAGGCCGATGAACAGCAAAACGCCGCCGATGATCCGCTCTTTTCTGCGCAGAGTGGTCTCGTCATTCTTCTGCTTTAGCAGACTGTCCAGCAGCTCCGGACAGAGCAGCAGCCCCAGCCCCAGCACGCTGATGATCAGGCCTCTGATTTTCATAGCTTGCCTCCTGAAATTTACGGTGCGCCGCCGTTTGACGGGCGGCGCACCGTGAAAGTCTATTCTATCGCAATTTCCTTGATTTCCAGCTCATTGCCCTGCTGCAAATAGGTCCGGTCGCTGCCGCAATGGGGGCAGATCTTGCCCTGGGGCACCGTATCATAGGTTTTCCCGCAGTTTTCGCAGTAGGTAATGGCATGGATGGGCTCCCACAGGAGCTCGCAGTCCTCCAGCATGGGATTGCGCTTGCAGTTCCATTTCCACACGTCAATGAGGTAATCCGGGATCACCGTGGAGACCTCGCCAATCTGCAAGGTCACTCTGCGGACGTGCTGGGCCTGGTTGTCCTGGGCGATTTTCACCACGCTGTCGGCAATGTGGAATACAACGCCTAGCTCGTGCATCAGTCTTTCTTCCCGCCAAGCTTGGTGACGATGGTCTGGCCCAGACGCTTACCGGCCATGGGGATGATGCCCTTGATCTTGTCCTCCGCCTTCATCATCTTGGAGCACTCGGGGTGATCCCGTTTCAGATGAATGGCATCGAAGACGCATCTGGTGGTGCACACGCCGCAGCCGATGCACTTGTTGGGGTCGACCCAGCTGGCGCCGCAGCCCAGGCATCTTGCGGTTTCGATCTTCACCTGCTCGGCGGTGAGGGTCTTGTGAGCATCCCGGAAGGAGTGCTTGGGAATACTCTCGTCCATACCGGCCTCCTGACGGCCTGCATGGTCGTAACCGGAAACGGAAATATTGTCCTTGTCCAGCATGATGAAGTCCCGGCGGTTCCGGCCGATCTTCATATCCGCACCCTTATGGACATAACGGTGCAGGGACTCGGCAGCACACTTGCCCTCTTCAATGGCATCGATGGCGAACTTGGGTCCGTGGTACACGTCGCCGCCCACGAAGATATCGGGCTCGGCGGTCTGGTAGGTCAGAGGATCGGCCACGGGGTAATTGCCGCGCCAGAACTCCACCTTGGTTCCCTCCAGCAGGCCGCCCCACTCAATGGCCTGGCCAATGGCAAAGACCACATGGTCTGCTGCCAGCTCCATAGTCTCATGCTCGTCATAGACGGGAGAGAACCGCTTGGTCTCAGGGTCGATGGTCCGCAGGCACTTCTTGAAGACAATGGCGGTCACATGGCCGTTTTCGTCCACCTTCAGCTCCTTGGGACCCCAGCTATTGTTGATCTCGATATTTTCTTCCAGAGTCTCAGCAATCTCATTGTTGGAGGCAGGCATGGTAGCCCGATCTTCCAGGCAGACCATGGAGACCTTGGCAGCGCCGAAGCGCTTGGCAGTCTTGGCACAGTCAACGGCCACGTTGCCGCCGCCGACGACCACCACATTGCCCTCCATCTTCTGGTTCTCGTCTTCCAGAGCATGGTGCAGGAACTCCACAGCGATGGAAGTTCCCTTGGCGGTATCATTGGCAACGCCGGGACGGCGGCCGCCCTGGCAGCCGATGGCGATGTAGAAGGCCTCATAGCCCTGCTTGCGCAGCTCGGGGATGGTCACATCCTTACCGACTTCCACGCCGCACTTGATCTCTACGCCCAGCTCCCGGATGACCTGGACCTCGGCGTCGATGTTGTTCTTCTCCAGCTTGAAGGAGGGGATGCCGTAGGTCAGCATACCGCCGGGCTTGGCGCTCTTCTCAAAGACCGTGGGCTTGTAGCCCTTGGTTGCCAGATAGTAGGCAGCACTGAGGCCTGCAGGGCCGGAGCCGATGATGGCAATCTTCTGCGCCCAGTGCTCCAGGCGGTTAGATGCGATGACAACAGGGGGAATGTAGCGGGTCTCGGCGTTCAGGTCCTGCTCCGCCAGGAACTTCTTGACGGCGTCGATGGCAACGGCCTGATCGATGGTGCCGCGGGTGCAGGCCTCTTCGCAGCGCTTGTTGCAGATGCGGCCGCAGACGGCGGGGAAGGGGTTGTCCTTCTTGATGAGGGCCAGGGCCTCCTGGTACTTGCCCTGGGCAGCCAGCTTCAGGTAGCCCTGAACGGCCACGTGGGCAGGGCAGGCGGTCTTACAGGGGGCAGTGCCCTTGTCGTAGCAGTTCTTCCGGTTGTTGTCCCGGTAGTCGGGATCCCAGTGTTCGGGGCCCCACTTGATGGAGTTGGGCAGCTCGTGCTTGGGGTACTCCACAACCTTGCCTTCCTTGTCGCAGAGCTTTTGGCCCAGCTTCACGGCGCCGGCGGGGCAGGTTTCCACGCACTTTCCGCAGGCCACGCACTTGTCGCGCTCCACCTCAGCGGTGTAAGCGGAACGGGACAGGTTGGGGGTATTGAACAGCTGAGAGGTTCTCAGAGCGTTGCAGATCTGCACATTGCAGTTGCAGATGCCGAAGATCTTGTTCTCGCCGTCGATATTGGTGATCTGGTGTACAAAGCCGTTCTCCTCGGCCTTTTCCAGAATGCGGATGGCCTCTTCATAGGTAATGTCGTGGCCCTTGCCGGTTTCCCGGCAGTAGTCGGCGAAATCGCCTACACCGATACACCAGGAGGCGGGGTCGTCTGCGCAGCCCTCACCCATAACGCCCCGGCTGGCCCGGCAGGAGCACTGGGCAACACCGATGTGGCCCTCGTACTTCTTCAGCCAGTAGCTCAGGTGCTCGATATCCAGGCTCTGGTTCTCCATGGGAATGGCCTTCTCCACGGGGATAACGTGCATACCGACACCGCCGCCGCCGGGAGGCATCAGATGGGTCTTTCCGGCCAGAGGCACATAGGTCATGCGCTCGAAGAAGGTGGCCAGCTCCGGATGCTCCTGCAGGCGGGTATTGTAGGAGATCTCGCCCCGCTCGTCATAGCAGGGCTTCTCGCCGCTGCCGCTCTCGTCGATGTTCAGCAGCTCTGCGGAGCCGGGGACATACATGGGCACAAAGTAGCGCCGCTCGGACTGAGGGGCGGTACGGCCGTTGTGGTCGTAATGGTAGCCATAGTCATATTCCAGCAGGCCCAGGAATGCCAGCTTGTCCAGGACCTCCTGGAAATGCTGCTTGTCCTCCTCCTTCACGTTGCACAGCTTCCACAGCTCGGGGACGGTGTGGGGCTTGCGGACCTTCATGGCCAGCATGATATCACACATCTCGTCGGTGAGCAGGGCCTCCAGGCCCCAGTACTCGGCATCCTCAGAGGTGACCTTACCCAGCTTGTGCTCGATGACGTCCGTGATCATTTTGCCGACCTTCAGCACCTTCTCCCGGGGTGCGGGATCGCCCTTGGCGGCAGGTTCCAACGCTCTTTTCTTCAGTTCCTGATCGATCATTCGCTTCTACCTTTTCTTTCCGGCATAACTGCCTATTATTTCTGTTTCCAGTTTTGGGCTTGTTCGGTAAGCCAATCGGCCAGAGCCTGCACGCCCTCACCGGTTTTGGCGCTGATGGGGAAAATGCGGATATTGGGGTTGCGCATTCTGGCGTACTCCGTGACCTTCTCCATATCGAAGTCAAAGTAGGGCATGACATCGATCTTATTGATGATCATGGCATTGCACACCTGGAATACCAGGGGGTATTTCAGGGGCTTGTCGTGGCCCTCCGGCACGGAGAGGATCATCATATTCAGTGCCGCGCCGGTGTCGAACTCCGCGGGGCACACCAGGTTGCCCACGTTTTCCAGCACCACCAGGTCCAGCCCTTCCGTTCCCAGCTGGCGGACACCCTGCCGGGTCATGTCCGCATCCAGGTGGCACATGCCGCCGGTGTGGAGCTGGATGACCTTGGTGCCGGTGGCCGCAATGGTTCCGGCATCCACATCGGAGTCAATGTCCGCCTCCATAATGCCCACCTTCATATCCTGGGGCAGGGCCTTCAAAAGCTTTGTCAAGGTTGTTGTCTTTCCGGAGCCGGGGGAAGACATCAGGTTCACCAGGAAGGTGCCCTGCTCTTTCAGCTCCCGGCGCAAAGCCTCTGCGTCCTTGTCGTTGTCGGCAAACACGCTCTGCTTCACTTCGATCACGCGATATGGGTCCATGAGAAACTCCCTTCTTGTGTTGGCTTTTTCTGCGAAAAATCGTGAAAAGCACTTCTTCTCAAGACTAACTATACACGAGGGGAATCCGAATGTCAATTGTGCATCACCGGCACAATTGCCCAAAAAGCGTACAAAATTGCCAAAAAGCGGCAGTTAGCAAGGGCTAACATATGTGAAAAATTGCGATTTCTCCTGCTTTTGCGGCCTTATCCGCGAATATGCGCAATAGTTACAAAAATATTGATTTATTACGGTTGTAATTTTTGAATTATTTGTGAATAAAAACGAATGACAGCGCTATCGCACCTATGATAAAATAAAACCTGCATATAAAGGAGGCTTCTATGGAAGAGAGAAAAACCACAATTCTGGCCGTTGCCGGAAAGGGCGGCGTGGGCAAAACCTCCGTTGCTGCCACTATGGTACGGCTGTTGTGCCAAATGCACCCCGGCAAGCGCATTCTGGCCATAGACGCAGACCCCGCCGTAGGCCTGGCCACCGCCTTGGGCGTGGAGGTGTGCCTGACGGTAGACGACATCCGCAAGGCCGTGGTCGCTCAGGCCAGGCAGGGGGATGCCAAGGCCGCCGTGGAGCTGCTGGGAGAGGCCCGCTGCCAGATTTTCGATGCCGTCGCCGAGAGCCGGGGCTTCGCTTTTCTCGCCATTGGCCGCCCGGAAAGCGCCGGCTGCTACTGCAAGGTCAACGGCTACCTGAAAGAGGTCATCGGCCTTCTGGCTGGGAGCTTTGACTATGTGGTCATCGACGGCGAGGCCGGTGTGGAGCAAATCAACCGCCGGGTCATGGAAAAGGTCACCCATCTGCTGCTGATCACGGACGCCAGCAGGAAGGGCACCCAGGTCATCCAGACGGTGAAAAAGGTGGCAGACGAGCTGGTCATGTACGATCAGGTTGGGGCCATTGTGAACCGCCTGCCCTCCAGAGAGGTCATCCCGCTGCTGGACACCGGGGATATTCCGGTGCTGAGCTACATTGAAAACGATGCCGCACTGGCAGATTTTGACATTCGGGGTGAGAACGTTTTCTATTTGCCGGAGGCGGCAAACATCGTCCGGGGGGTAAAAGAGGCGCTGGAAAAGCTGAGCGTGTAAAGCTCTTCCTGTCATTTGGCTACATAAAAATACGAGTTGACAGTTGACAGTGTACAGTTGACAGTTGTGGTGTCCCTACGGGACAGTTTTGAATATTTTCTTCCATTTCCGTAGGAAATACCGCAATTGTCAACTGTCAATTGTCAACTGCTAACTGAAACGAAAGAGGGAAAAAAGTGAAAGATCTAAAATACCTATACGACTTTGAGCGTCTCTTGCAGGAGGCCAACAACGATCTGGTGCGGCAGGCGCAGGCGGAGGGGAAATACTGCGCCGCTTATACCTGCGAAAACGTGCCGGAGCCGCTGCTGAATCTGCCGGGGGTCTTCTCCGCACGGCTGCGGGCGCCCCGGACCGGGTCCATGGAAATGGGCACCTATTATATGACCAGCTTCCTGTGCGAATACAGCCGGGCCCTGCTGGAGCGGGCCATTGAGGGCGGCTACAACTTCGCCGACTGCATCTTCACCCCGGACGGCTGCTCCATGATGAACCGCTGCGTGGAGAATATGGAGCTGCTGAAAACCATGGAGAAGGAGCACTTCTTCTACTCCTACATGGAAATTCCCATGAAAGCCGATGACAACGGCCTGAATCTCTATGTTTTGCAGTGCAAGAACCACATCCTCACCCCCTTGCAGGAGCATTTCGGCATTGACGTGTCCGATGCCGCCATCCGCAAGGCCGTGGAGGAGCACAACCGCCTGTGCCGCCTGATCCGGGAGATCGGCGACTACCGGAAGGAAGAAAATCCCCGAATCACCGGCTACGAGTACCACATCATCAACCTCATCAGCTACGCCGCCCCCAAGTATCTGCTGATCCCCATGCTGGAAGAGACGCTGGAGGAGCTGAAAAACCGTCAGCCTGATCCCAAGCCCAAATTCCGGGCCCGGGTGGTCCTGGTGGGCTCCGAGGTGGACGACATCGACATGGTGAAGCTGGTGGAGGAGAGCGGGGCCTATGTCTGCGCGGACCGGTTCTGCTACGGTTCCTTCCCGGGCCGAGACCCCATCGAGCTCACGGACGATGAGGATGCCCTGACCCGGATCTGCCGCCAGTATATGAACCGGGCCCAGTGTCCCCGGTACATGAACATGCCCAAAATGCTGGGGCGGCGCGCCTATGTCAACCAGCTTGCCAAGGACTACAAGGCCGATGGCATCATCTATGAGCAGGTGAAATTCTGTGACCCCTGGGCCTACGAGCGCATGGTGGGCACCCAGGTTCTCCGGGACGAATACGGCTACCCCGTGCTGTCCGTGGACCGGCCTTATGCCGTTGGCTCCTCCGGCCAGCTGCGGACACGGGTCCAGGCCTTTGTAGAGAGCATGGAAATCAAGAAGATTCAGGGAGGTGCAGCCCGTGGCTAAAGAAATCGGTGCAGACCGTCTGGGTGATTTTTACACCAACGGTAAGGTCCGCAAACGCCGGGAATGGCGCGGCCTGAAGGACACCGTGTACGATTATAAGTGCTGGCTGGGCATTATGGGCACTCTGGCAGGCTTTATCATCAAGCCCCGGAACATCAAGGCCATGTTCCGCTATCGCTGGATGGCCAACTACCTGGCTGTGCCCATGATGGTGGACCGGCACACCCAGGGGCTCCGGGGGGAATACCTGCGCATCTGCCACACAGAGCAGGATCTGATCATCAAGGACGTGGCAAAGCTTCTGGACAACCTGTTCCGGGGCGACCGCCGCATCGGCAACGACACCGAGTTCTCCAAAAAAGTGGTGCTGGTGGACGAGAACGAGATGACCGCCGTGATGATGGGCTTCCCCACTCTGAAAGGTCTGAGCCGGGAGACCCCCTCCACCTATGTCTCTGTGCTCTTGAATCAGACCGCCGCCCTGCATTATATTGACGTTGCCCAGGAATTCGGCCTGGCCGGTGACGTGTGCCCCATGCCCGAGGCAGAGGCCGGTGTGTCCATTGACGACGACGCCCCCGTTCTGGGTGCCTGCGCCATCCAGTGCAACACCACCTGCGACGGCTCTTTGATGGGCAACGGCGTTATCTCCAAGCGCCTGGAGCTGGAGGACGGCATTCCCTGCTTCCAGTTGGCCGCCCCTCTGCGCCACCGGGAGGAGGACGTGCAGGAGTACGCCGCCCAGGAAATCCGCAATGCCATTGCCTTTATTGAGAAACACACCGGCGAGAAGTGGGACTGGAAGTATTACTTTGAGTGCGCCAAGCGGGTGAATATCTCCACCAAGTACCGTCAGGAATGGCTGGACATGAATAAGACCGACTATCCCCAGGTCTTCGGCTCCAATCTGGCCCTGTACACGGAAACCAACTATATGGCCATCTGCGGCAAGGTTCCGGAATTCATTGAAGCGGACCGGAAGATCGCCCGTCTTGCCGAGCAGGCCTATGCCAAGAAAAAGCGCATGGCCAAGGAGTACCGCCACCGGGCCATTGTGTGGGGCGTGCAGTCCCACTTCTATATGGACTTCCTGCTGTGGCTGCTAAACTGCTGGGGCATCGTGCCGCTGACGGATATGCTGAGCATGGTCTCCACCAAGGAGCTTGTAGAGGAGGACACCCCGGAGAACCGGGAGCAGGCCATTTACGACATGGCCTGGCTGACGGAAAATATGATCATGCGCAACCGTACCCACGGCGGCTACAAGGTATTGCTTGACGAGCTGTGGGAATTCTGCGAGGAATTCAATGCGGACATGGTCATCCTCTGGGAGCACATGAGCTGCAAGGCCCTGGACGGCATGCACGGCCAGTTTGAGGAGAAGGCCCGTCAGCTGGGCATTCACCTGGTATGGGTCTCCCACGACCTGTTCGACCCCCGCATTATCAACCGGCAGGGCATCCGGGACCAGATCAACCGGTATATGCGCTCCGTTATGCGGGAGGAGCCCATCGACCCCACCCTGGAGGTCATCCACGACGAAAACTCGTGGTAATGTAAAAAGGCTTCCCCTGGGGGAAGCTGGCAGGGCGAAGCCCTGACTGATGAGGGACAATACGCAGAACCAACAAGAATCCAGCCCATGCAGTTACATATTTGCGTATCAGAACAGAATTGTAAAGGTTTCTCCTCATCGGTTCTGCGTCCCGCCCCTCATCCGACCCGCCTATCGGCGGCCCACCTTCCCCCAGGGGAAGGCAGTTGAATATAGTAAGGAGATAAAAATTATGCGTTATTTCGGCGGATGTGATTCCGGCAGTACCTATACAAAATGCGTCATCTTAGATGAGACCGGCAAGATGGTGGCGGATGTCACCCTGCGCAGCCGGATCAACTCGGTCCTCAGCTGTGAGGACGCTCTGAATCAGGCGGCAGCCCAGGTGAAGGAGCTTGACTCCTATCGGGACCTGAGCTACCTGGTAGGCACCGGCTATGGCCGGAACAAGGTGCCCGCAGCAGATGAGAACATTTCCGAGATCAGCTGTCACGCCATGGGCGTCCACGTGGTGGACCCTAGCGTTCGGGCCATTATCGATATCGGCGGCCAGGACGTGAAGGGCATCGCCGTGGACACCGACGGCACCGTGCTGAACTTTGCCATGAACGACAAGTGCGCCGCCGGTACGGGCCGGTTCTTTGAGGCCATGGCCAAGGCCTTCGAAATGGATTTGACCGAATTCTCCAACCTGTCCCTGCAGGCGAAGAACGTCATTCCCATTACCGCCCAGTGCACGGTTTTCGCCGAGTCCGAGGTCATCTCCCTGGTAGGCGAGGGCAAGCCCATGGACGAGATCGCGGCAGGCATTGAGCTGTCCGTGGCCAAGCGGTGCTTCGTCATGGCCAAAAAGGCCGGCGCCGTGGACAAGATCACCCTCACCGGCGGCTGTGCCAAAAATGAGGGCTTGAAGCAGGCCATCCAAAAGGTGCTGAAGCTGAAAGTCATCGACCTGCCCGTGGACCCCCAGCTGATCGGCGCCATCGGCGCTGCGGAATTCGCCCGCCAGAAGGGTCTGGCCCAGGGCTAAGGAGGAAATCATGGTCATTCTGAAAATTCTGGGCATTGCCGCCATTGTGGTGGCCGCGCTGTTTGTGCTGACCTTTGTGGTCTATTTCTTCAACCTGGACATGAAGCTCACCGCCGCGCTGGAGCCCATCTTTTTGAAGCACTACGACAAGATCAAGCGGGACCGGCACCTGTAATATGAAGCTCTACGACGAAATCATAGACGGCTGGTCCGCCCTGCTGAAGGATTTCTCCCTTCGGTCCCTACCCCTGTCGGGCCTCTGGCCGGACACAGGGGAGCGGAATATGATCCTGCGCTCGGATATGGCCTATGAGCTGGGCGGCGGTTTGCTCCCCGCTCTGGGGGCCACAGCCGTAACCGTGGGCGGTTTTGCCGAAGACCGGCTTTTGCTGTGCGGTCCGGACCTGCCGGAGATCCTATTAGACGGCCCCTATGCCCGGCTGACGGTGGCATCCGTCAAAGATGGGCTCCCGGACCAGGGCGGCGCACTGTACCAGGCCATCAAAAAAATTGACTTCGTGCGCTACCATGTGAACCCCGAGGGCTTCATGACCCGCATCTCCGCCATCCAGGGCCGGGAATCCGCCCGGGTCAGCCGGGAAGCCCTGAAAAAGGGTCTCACCTTCGCCCAGGTGGGCGGAAGAATGCTGGCAAGCTACCATGAAAACCCCCAAATTCAGGCGGTGCGGCTGATCTATATTACGGACCCCGCCTTCCCCTATGGGGAATTGGAGGCCCTGGTCAAAAAAAGCCGGGAAATCACCCGGGCCATCGACCACGCCATGACCGCCGCCATGACGGACTGCAACGTATGCAGCCTGAAAAAGGTCTGCGACGAGGTAGAGGGCATCCGCCAGCTGCACTTCGGGCAGGAACAGCATTGAAATTGAATGGGCGCTGCCAGCGGCAGCGCCCACATATTTCATGTCGGTTTTTGAAAAATTAGACTTTTTGCAATTGTCTGCTCAGGCGGTCGAACAGTATTACAGATGTGCCTGTTGGAATGTGGAAACGCTCTTTTTTCAAAATCGTCCTCATACGTTGGTTTTCTCTAAAGTCTCGGCCCGTTTGTTCAAAAGCAGAGCAGCACACGAAGTCACACACCTCCGCCTCGCCACGGGAATCTGATTTGATAATAAAAATAAAATCAGCAGGCAATGAAGTGCTTGAAACCAGGTAATCCGCTTGGATACGCGTTGAAAAAGAGTAAAACTCAGGTCTGTAAGAATAAAACAGGAAAGTATCTTCAATTGTTTCCTGCAATCGGCTTATTGCCTGTAGGCGGGGTTTAACCGACTCCTCATAGTAGATACCCTTTTCAATCTGGTCTGCACAAATTTTCCCTGCAAGGATCATATCTAATATTTTAGATGGATTATATCTCGGTAATGCGATATCTTTCAGATACTGAAAGCCTGCAATATGCGGAAATCTTTCCGGAGGAAATAATAATTGAATACTGTATAGCTTATTCTTGTATCCGTATGTAAAATGATAAGAAAATTCTGACATTTTCTTCCATACAGCGGCGGCATTACGCAAAAGATCAGATGATTCATTGGTCATTTTCTGTAGATCTCCTCTGTATCCAAAAAACAAGAGCCTCGCAAAACGCAAGGCTCCTGTAAGCGTTTTTCTTCGATCCAAAGAATCTATTCGGCTTGTGGTTCCCGCATAACCCACGATCAGGCTCCGCACTCGGCTGCAACCGAACCAGTCAAATGCCTCGTCGCCACGATAGCTGATCAACGCCGCTATCCTCTGGCTATATTATAGCACAAATCTCTCAAAATGCAAACAGTTTTCATGGCTTTTGTGGATTTCTTTCTCCACAGAGAAATACGGCCTTGACCGTGTTGGATGACATTCATATAATCAAGTGGCAGCGCACCATTCGTTTGCGCTGTCAAACGTAAGGAGGGACTTATGCGTCTGAACATCTACCACACCAACGATATCCACGCCAATTTTGCCTTTCTGGGCCGGGTCTGCGCCTATCTTGAGGAACACCGGACAGAATCGGACCTCTATCTGGACAGCGGAGACTTTCTGGACCTGAAAAGCCTTGTGGTGCAGGCTGACCGGGGCGGAAGTGCTCTGGCACTGGCGAAATTTTGCCGTATGGACGCCATGGCCCTGGGCAACAACGAGATCGACCTGGGCAGTGAGGACCTGAAAAAGCTGACATCCTTTCCACTGCTCTGTGCCAACATCTGCCGCAACGACGGAAGCCCCGTCCCCGGCCTGAAAAGCCATCTGATTCTGGAGCGCTGCGGCAAGCGGTTTCTCATCATCGGCCTGGCTCCCTTCTATGGGCTTGGAATGCTCGCAGACAAATACAATGTATTCTTCGAAATGGGGAATCTGCACACCTTAGACCCGGTCCCGGCAGTAACGCAGATTCTGTGTGAAAATCGCGGAAAATACGACTTTTCCATTCTCCTGTCCCACAGCGGCCATGCGGTGGACCGGGAGCTGGCCAAGCGCCTGCCCCCTGTGGACCTGTGGCTGGAAGGGCACTCTCACAGCGTTGTCACGGAAAAGTGCTGCTCCCAGTCCGGCATGGGGGAATTCCTGGGCCGGGTGACGCTGGACGTACAGGAGCAGGGCATTGAAATTCTGGATTCCGTGCAAATCGAGCTTCCAGCTCAGGAAAGCGCCGAATTTATGTACCGACTGGGGCAGGCTCAGGCCAGTGCCGAAGCCATTCTCTCTCAGGAGCTTCCCGTGCTGCGGGAGCTGGACTTTGACCCCTTCCGGGAAAGCGAATTTACCAATTTCATCTGTGACTGCCTGAAAGCGGAATTTGGCTGTGATCTGGCGCTGATGCACAGCGGCATTGCAGAAGGGTCTCTGCGGAGGCCGGTGTCCCGAAGGAGCCTGCTGGAGCTTCTGCCCTCCAAGCTGAACCCGACAATCTATTCCCTGCCCGGTGAAAAGCTGCTGGAGGCGGCAAAGCTCTCTCTGGACGAAACCCACATCCGGCAACCCGGGAAGGGCGCCGGCTTCCGGGGCACCGTGCTTGGCTGCCTGGGCTACAGCAGCAATGTGGAGGTACATCGAGCGCCCTTCACCATGCTTGTAGACGGGCAGCCGGTGGAGCCGGGCAGGGTTTACACCGTCGTCACCGATGACTACCTGCAGCGGGGCACAGGCTACCCCAGCCTGGCAGTGCCCGATCAGGACGCCAAATTCGACAAGCGGTTCATCCGGGATCTGGTGCAGGAATACCTGACGGTGGAACCGGTGTTCCGGTCTGCGGCGAAGCGCAGGGAAGCATAAAGGGGAAGCTTTTGGGGAGTCCCTTAACGGACTTCTCCGGTTTTGAACATTTTCATCATTTGTTCCTATCAAAAAACGCCGCAGGCTTTCAGGCCTGCGGCGCAAAACATTTGGTTTTAATTACAGCAGAGTGGAGAAGTGCTTGATGGTGCGGACCATCTGAGAAACGTAGGAGTTCTCATTGTCGTACCAGGAAACAACCTGCACCTGGGTCTTGCCGCCCTCCAGGGGGCAAACCATGGTCTGAGTAGCGTCGAACAGGGAGCCGAAACGCATGCCGATGACATCGGAGGAAACGATCTCGTCCTCGTTGTAGCCGAAGGACTCAGTAGCAGCAGCCTTCATAGCGGCGTTGATCTCTTCCTTGGTGACGGACTTGTTCACAACGGCGTTCAGGATGGTGGTGGAGCCGGTGGGGGTGGGAACACGCTGTGCAGCGCCGATCAGCTTGCCGTTCAGCTCGGGGATAACCAGGCCGATGGCCTTAGCAGCACCGGTGGAGTTGGGGACGATGTTGCAGGCGCCGGCACGGGAACGACGCAGGTCGCCCTTTCTCTGGGGACCGTCCAGGATCATCTGGTCGCCGGTGTAGGCGTGGATGGTGCACATAATGCCGGACTCAATGCCAGCCAGGTCGTTCAGAGCCTTGGCCATGGGAGCCAGGCAGTTGGTGGTGCAGGAAGCAGCGGAGATGATGTTGTCTTCCTTGGTCAGGGTGTTGTGGTTGACGTTATATACGATGGTGGGCAGGTCATTGCCGGCAGGAGCGGAGATAACGACCTTCTTGGCGCCGGCATCGATATGAGCCTGAGCCTTGGCCTTGGAGGTGTAGAAACCGGTGCACTCCAGGACGACGTCAACACCCAGCTCGCCCCAGGGCAGCTCGGCAGCGTTGGCCTTGGCGTAGATGGTGATCTTCTTGCCGTCGACAACGATGTTGTCCTCACCGGCCTCGACAGTGTGGGTGCCGAAGGGCTTTGCATAAGCGCCCTGCGTGGAATCGTACTTCAGCAGATGAGCCAGCATCTTGGGAGAGGTCAGGTCGTTGATTGCGACAACCTCGAAGCCCTCAGCGCCGAACATCTGACGGAAAGCCAGACGGCCGATACGGCCAAAACCATTGATAGCAACTTTAACAGACATGGGAATTTCCTCCATTTCATATTACTGCTTTCGCAGTCTTATCATACTGTCAGCACAGGCTCAATCGATACGCCCGTACGGATTTTATTATACTATAACCCCCAGTTAATGTAAACTGGAAATTCTGTCAAAACCCGTAGAATTTTTCTGCAAATTTTTGTGCAAATTCCGTTTTACTGGTAGCTTACCGGGGAATCCACGGGAGCAATGGCCATATAGGTATTGCCCACACCCAGCTCCAGAGGCTCACCGTCCACAGTCTTGAACCAGAAGGGGCTCTCGGCATCGTCTGCGCCCCAGGTAATGGGGATGATCTTGCCGCCGTTGGCATAGTAGCCCTGGCCGCCGGCCTCAAAGTTGGCGGTGTAGTAAATGCCGTCGGTGGTGATGTCGGCCAGCATGACGATCACGTTGGTAAAGGTTTCAGGATCCTGGGTGTCGCCCAGCACCATGGCCTGATCGTACTGGTTGTAGACGTACTTCCCCAGAGCCGCATCATAGACCATGGAGGTGTCCTTGCGGTTGTTGCGGTAGGTGAAGGTCACGGTGACGTTCTCGGCGCTCTCGCCATTCTCCGGAGTCCCGTCCTCCCGGAAGCGCAGATTGTATTCCTTGTCCTCCGGCTGGGTGGTGCGGAAGCCCTTCTCCTGGGCCAGTGCCTCCAGCTGATCGCCCCGGGCGAACAGGCAATGCTCCCAGCCGGATTCGTTCTTGAACAGATATGCTCTGTCCGTATTCCGGAAGGAATAGCCGCTGTCCTTCTGCGTATCGATGTTGAACCGGTCAACACCCAGCTTCTTGGCATGGCCCAGAGCCTGCTCGGACCCACCGGCATCGAAAATGACGGCATCATAATGCTTGGCGATCTCATTGAACATCGGCCGCACGGACCGGACGGAGCCGATGGCCTCGGACTGGGTAGGGTCCGTAAACAGTGCCAGGTCCCGGATGATGGAGCCGTTGACCCACATCTCCATGAGAATATCGGCATTCATGGTGCCGTAGTGGGGCAGCGCACCCCGGATATTGCTGATGGACACGGCATAGATGCGGCCGGTGAAGGGTGCGTCCAGAGTTTTGCCGTTCAGGGGGTTGGTGTAGACAGGCGCGGGCTCCGTGGTAGGCTCCTGCGTGGTGGGAGCTTCCGTGGGGGCTTCGGTGGTGGCCGGGGCCGTCGTGGCCGCTTCGGTGGTGGCCGATGCACCTGCACCGGCGCAGCCGCACAGAACCAGAGTCAGGGCCAGCAGCAGGCAAATCATTTTCTTCATTTTTTCGTACCTCTTGTCAATGGAATTATAGGTGTATTCAAAACCGAACGGCTCAGCCTTCGCTGCTCTCCTGGAGAATACCGTCCATGGTCTTGCCAATGGAATAATAGAACACATTGTCCCGGGCGGGCTGCAGATCCAGCAGCTGCCCACGCTTGGAATAGACATTGTAGCAGCCGTAGAGAATGGGGATCACGCTGCCGTCCTCCGCCACCATCTGGCACAGGTTGTAGAAGGTGCCGGAATTGGACAGGGCCTCCTTGGTCATGCCCAGAAGGGTGTCGTTGTTCAGCACATTGTTGGTCAACGTGCCGTAGCCCTTGAAGAACTCGGAAAGATCGGAGTTGGGGGGCAGCTTGGTCTGGCCCAGGTAGAGGTCGTAGGTTCCCGCCCGCAGAATCTGCTGGTAGGTGATGCCTCCGCCGGAGCCGCCATATTCCAGCACACCGCAGGGAATGCCCAGCTCCGTCAGGTGGGCGGCAATGTCCCGGGCCGTCCGCAGCCGGGCGGAATCGTCCGCATTGACCAGCAGCCGCAGCTTTTTGACCTCACGGGTCTTTTCATCCCGGGGAAACTGGAAATTGCCCAGCTGGTCCAAAAACTTCATGGGATCGTAGACGTAGTTGGAGGCCAGAGTGGGGTAGTAGTAAGGAGAGCCCGGAGAGGTGATCAGCGTCGTGGGCTGGGCCATGCCCCGGTAATTCTCCTCATTCAATGTCTCCCGGTCAATGGCATAGGTCAGGGCCTTACGCAGAACATCGGAATCCTTGAACCAGTCGCTGTAGAGCAGGTTGCAGCTGAGATACAGCAGCACACCGTTCTCTACCTCCCACAGCTCGTAGTCGCAGCGGTACTCGCCGAAGGAATCCAGCATGGGATCCGCAATGGCCAAATTCAGCTCGCCGAACTCGAATTCATCCCGCAGCTGGGACTGGCTGGTGGCCTCCATCAGGGTAATGGTATTGGCCCGGACGGACAGCGTTGCATCGCACCACCAGGAGTCCACCTTCCGCATCTCGGCCCCCTCATCGTTCTGGTAGAAGGCATAGGGCCCGGTCCCCACGGGGTGCTCGGCCCCTACCTCACTGGCTTTCAGAATGGGGATATCCAGCAGCAGCGGCAAATTCTGATAGGAGGTGTCCAGGTAGAACATGACGCCCTGGCCGTCGTCGTGGAGCTTGATCTCCGCAATGTGGGTGAAGCGGCCCTTGTAGAAGTCGCTCTGCTGCGCCGCCTGATAGGAGGCCAGAACATCGTTGGCCGTTACCCGGGTCCCGTCGGAGAACCGGGCGTTGTCATCCACATAAAACGTATAGATCGTGTTGTTGGAATTGACCCGATACCGGGAGCAGAGAATGGGTGTGGTCTCATTACTGCTGTTGTAGGCGAAGAGGCCCTGATACATCAGGGAGAACAGCACCCGGTTGGAAAAGTTCATGCCGATAATGGGATTCATGGACCGGTTGGGATAATAGGCCAGGATCATGGTCTGATCCGCCAGGGTATCCTCCTCCGTGGGGTCCGGGTCATCCTCCATAAGGATGGCATCCCCCGTGGGCACATAGGTGCTGTCCTTTTCCGAGGTACAGCCGGAAATGAGTGCCGTCAGCGTGGCAAACACCAGCAAAAGGGCAAGCAGTCGCTTCATTTCGTCCCTCCTTTGCACACGATCACAGCCCCCTGGCTGCCCCGGTGACCCTGGGTCACCCGGTGGGACCAGAATCGGTCACTTTCGCAGACCGTGCAGGCCGTACTGACCTCCACCTGGCGGACACCTGCCTGCCGAAGCACCCAGGCATTGACGGCCTTCAAATCCACCAGGTATTTCTCCCCCTGGGTGCGGATGAAGGGCTCCATGGCCTCGCCATAGGCTTCCCGCAGGGCCTGGGGAACATCGGCATGGGTTTCAAAATGGCAGAAGCCGATGTTGGGGCCTACGGCGGCCCGGATATCCTCCGGACGGCTGCCGTAGTATTTCGCCATGGCCTCCACCATCCGTGCACCAATACCGGAAACCGTCCCCCGCCACCCGGCGTGGGCCGCACCCACGGCACCTGTCACCGGGTCATAGGCCAGAATGGGCGTGCAGTCCGCGGAGAACACCACCAGGGCCAGCCCCGGCACATCCGTCACCAGCGCATCGCAGTCCGGAAGCCTGGGGGCAAAGAGCCCCGCCCCCCGGTCCTTTTCCTCGGCACGGTAGACGATGTCCGAGTGGACCTGCCGGGCAAGCACCGCATTTTTAGGGTCAAAGCCCAGGGCATCGCCCAGGATCTCGTAGTTTTTCACCACATTTTCCGGGTCATCCCCCCGGGTGGGGGCCAGATTCAGGGAGCTGAGATAGTCCGTGCTGACCCCGCCGAAGCGGGTGGTGAAGGCATGGGGCACGGAAATCCCCTCCGCCGCCAGATATTCCAGGCTTCCCTTGTGAATCGTTTGTATCATTCTGTTTCTCCTGAAGGTTTACTGCTGCATCTCCGCTTCCTTGTCCTTCTGCATGCAGCACTTTTTATACTTCTTGCCGCTGCCGCAGGGGCAGGGGTCGTTGGGGCCTACCTTCTTGGCGGCGGTGCGGACGGGGGCTTTTTTCACGACGCTGCCGTCGTTGGCGCCGGCGGCGCCGGTCTCCTTGGCCACCTTCTCCCGCTTGACCTCCTGCTGAGGCTGAATGCGCACCAGGAACATCCGGCGGACGGTCTCCTCCTTGATGGACTGGATCATGGACTCGAACATCTGGTAGCCCTCTTCCTTATAGGCAATGACAGGGTCATGCTGGCCATAGGCCCGCAGACCAATGCCTTGCTTCAGGTCGTCCATAGCGTCGATGTTGTCCATCCAGTATTCGTCCACCACCCGCAGCATGACCACCCGCTCCAGCTCCCGCATGAGCTTGTCGCCATAGGCGGCTTCCTTGGCCTGGTAGGTGTTCAGGGCGATGTCGTAAACGGTATCCGTGAGCTTCTGGGCATCCATGCCCTCCAGCTCAGCCTTGCGGCTCTGGAGCGTGCCCTTGACGAAGTAAATACCCTCCAGCTGAACGGACAGCTCCTTCAGAGCTTCCTCATTGGCAATGCCGCCGTGCTGGCTCAGGGCAGAGGAAACCGTGGTTTCCAGGACGGAGCGCAGCATGGTCAGGATATTCTCCCGCAGGTCCTCACCGTCCAGCACCTTCTGGCGCTGGGCGTAGATGACCTCACGCTGGGTATTCATCACGTCGTCATATTCCAGGACGCTCTTTCTGGCCTTGAAGTTCCGGCTTTCCACGTTCTTCTGGGCATTCTCCACAGCACCGGAGAGGATCTTCGCATCAATGGGGGTGTCCTCGTCCAGGCCCAGAGAATCCATCATGCCCATGATCCGGTCAGAGGAGAACAGGCGCATCAGATCATCCTGGAGGCTCAGGTAGAACCGGCTCTCGCCGGGGTCACCCTGACGGCCGGAACGGCCCCGCAGCTGATTGTCGATCCGGCGGGACTCATGGCGCTCGGTGCCGATGATGAACAGGCCGCCGGCTGCACGGACCTTCTCGGCCTCTTCCTTAATATGGCCCTTGTATTGCTTCAGAAGGTCATTGTATTCCTGCCGAATGGCGAGAATTTCGGGGTCTGTGGTCTCGGCGAAGGAATCCGCCTCGGCAATGAGCTCCTCGGGCTTTCCCTGCTTGCGCAGGTCCGCCTTGGCCAGGAACTCCGCGTTGCCGCCCAGCATGATGTCCGTACCACGTCCGGCCATGTTGGTGGCAATGGTCACAGCCCCAAGCTTACCGGCCTGGGCCACGATCTGGGCCTCCATCTCGTGGTACTTGGCGTTCAGCACATTGTGGGGGATGCCCTCCCGTTTGAGCATCTTGCTGAGGATTTCGCTCTTTTCGATGGAGATGGTGCCCACCAGCACAGGCTGACCCTTGGCGTGGCACTGTTTCACCTGCTCCACAATGGCCCGGAACTTGCCGGCCTCGGTCTTGTAAACCACATCAGGATGGTCAATTCGAATAACGGGGCGGTTGGTGGGAATCTCCACCACATCCAGATTATAAATGGCTTCAAATTCCTCCTGCTCCGTCAGGGCGGTGCCGGTCATGCCGGAGAGCTTGTCATAGAGCCGGAAGAAATTCTGGAAGGTGACGGTGGCCAGGGTCTTGCTCTCACTGGCCACGGTGACGCCTTCCTTGGCCTCGATTGCCTGGTGCAGGCCCTCGTTGTACCGGCGGCCGTACATCAGTCGGCCGGTGAATTCATCCACGATGATGATCTCGCCGTCCTTGACCACATAGTCGATGTCCTTCTTCATCAGGCCCCGGGCCTTCATGGCCTGGTTGATGTGGTGGGAAAGGGTGGTGTTCTCCGCATCCGCCAGATTCTCCACGCCGAAGAACTTCTCCGCCTTGGCAATGCCCTCGGCGGTCAGGGAGACGGTGCGGGACTTCTCGTCCACATAGTAGTCGCAGTCCAGGTCGTCCTTCTCCTCTTTGTCCTCGGTCTTGGCAAAGACCTGCTTGCGCAGGGTGGAGACGAACTTATCCGCCATCTGGTAGAGCTGAGAGGAATCCTCGCCCTTGCCGGAGATGATCAGGGGGGTACGGGCCTCATCGATGAGGATGGAGTCCACCTCGTCCACAATGGCAAAGGCATGGCCCCGCTGGACCAGCTCCTGCTTGTAGATGGCCATATTGTCCCGGAGGTAGTCAAAGCCCAGCTCGTTGTTGGTGCAGTAGGTGATGTCTGCCGCGTAGGCCACCTTCCGCTCGGGAGGGGTCATGCCGGGGATCACCAGGCCCACGGTCAGGCCCATGTACTTATAGACCTTGCCCATCCACTCGCTCTGGTACTTGGCCAGGTAGTCATTGACGGTGACGATGTGCACGCCCCGGCCGGTCAGAGCATTCAGATAGGCCGGCAGAATGGCCACCAGAGTCTTGCCCTCACCGGTTTTCATCTCGGCAATGCGGCCCTGATGCAGAACAATGCCGCCGATGAGCTGCACAGGATAGGGCCGCAGGCCGATGACCCGGTCCGCAGCCTCCCGGATGGCCGCAAAGGCCTCGGGCAGCAATGCATCCAGGCTTTCGCCGTTTTGACAGCGCTGCTTGAATTCCTCGGTCTTGGCCTTCAGGGCCTCTTCGCTCATGGCTCTATATTCGGATTCCAGCGCCAGAATGGCATCCACCGTAGGCTGAATCTTCTTCAGCTCACGCTGGGAACGGGTTCCAAAGAGCTTGGTAATCAGTCCCATTGGACATCTCTCCTTTCAAATTCCGGGGATGATCCCCGGAGCTTCTTCCATTTTCTTATAATTCAATGCATTATAACATATGGCAATCAAAAAATATAGAGTATTTTGTGAACAAACGCGGCAAATCTCAGCAAGAAGGCTTCCCCTTCGGGCGGTGCGTCGCGCAGCGAATCTAATTCAAAATAGCTGCCGGTGGCAGCTATACCATAAAAAGTGGAGCTGGCTCGCGTCAGCAAGACTGAGGAGGGGCGTTATGGGAGAGAGCGGTAGGAAAGGGCAACTCAAGTCACGCACTGCCCTCTCCCACAACACCCCTCATCCATAAATTATAGCATAGCTGCCACCGGCAGCTATAGGAGATTAGATTCCCCTTCCCCGTAGGGGAAGATTAGGGTCATATTTTTCCCTTTTTAAAGCCCTTTTCCGCAAAAAACGCCTGAATTTCGCGCTCCTCTGCCTTCACGCTGCCCTGCTGGAAATTGGGCTTGCCGCCGCCGCGGCCATTCAGGACGGCGGTCAGCTCCCTGTTCAGCCCCCGCAAATCGCCGCCGGGCAGGGCCAGGCAATAGTGGAAGCCGTTTTCATTCCTGGAAAATCCCGCCGCAATGCCGCCGGTTTTGGCGGAAGCCTGGTCTGTCAGATTCCGCAAGCCCTCGGGATTCAGGCCGTCCGCAAAGAAGAAGCAGTCCCCCATTCCTTCCAGGGCCGCCGCCTGATAGGCAAAGAGCTGCCGCTCCAGAGCCCCTGCGCGGTATTTCCAGCCGTTCAGAGTGTCCTGCAGCTGCTCCGCCCCCTGGGCCGTCTGGGTCAGCTGGGCAGAGAGGAGCCGGGAAACCTGCCGGTTCTGGTCGAACACCGCATTCATCAGATCAAAGGCCGCCCGGCCTGCCGCCATTTCGATGCGGGTGCCGCCCCGGCAGGGAATGGCAGAGAGAAGCTTGATGAGCCCGATCTCTCCCGTCGCCGCCACATGGACGCCGCAGCAGGCGCAGATATCAAAGCCCGGCACCTCCACGATCCGCACCGGCCAGGGCAGCGCCCGCTTGGTCCGGTAGGGGACCTGCTCCAACGCCTCGGGACCGGGGGTCCAGATATGCAGGGGGATGTTTTCCCAGATGGCCTCATTGGCCTCTCGCTCGATTTCCGGCAGCTTTTCCGCCGGGATCACGGTGTCAAAATCAATGACAATGCCGGTCTGATTCATGTGGAAGCCTGTATTGTGGCAGCCGTACAGCCTGTGGAGAATCCCGGAGACGATGTGCTCCCCCGTGTGCTGCTGCATCCGGACGAACCGTGCCTCATAATCGATCTGCCCATCCACGGTGCTGCCCACGGTCAAGGGGCCGTCGCACAGGTGGACGATTTTCTCCCCCTCCTCCCGGGTATCCAGCACCCGGACGCCGCCTAAGGTGCCCGTATCCGCCGCCTGACCGCCGCCCAGGGGATAGAAGGCGGTTCTGTCCAATGTAACGGCAAAGCCTCCCTCTGTCTCGCTGCATTCCAGCACCCGGGCCCGGAAAGTTGCGCAATGGCAATCGGCATAGTATATTTTTTCAGTTTCCATAACTATCTTCATTCCCTTTCATTTTCTTCCTTTTTCCCGGGAAGATTCTGAAAATTTCCTGATTTTCCATTATATCACATTTCCATTTTCTTTGCAATGCGGCAAATGCGGGATTTGCGTAAATGGAATTTAACAAAAATAAAGCTGGTTTTTCTGCCAAAAACGCGCTACAATGGGAAAAGAAAAACGAATGAGGTGATACAATGCCCTCTGCCTATGCCCATCTTCGCTTCGGCTGTGAGGTCCTGTCCGCCATCCCTACGCCCTACCGGGCCGCAGCCAAAAATCTGACCCAGCTCTATAATGTCGGCACTCAGGGGCCGGACCCCCTGTTCTACTACAATCCCCTGGTGGAAAATGCCGTGGACAAGCAGGGCCATCACTGCCACGCCATGACCGGAAAAGCCTTTTTCGAGGCAGCCCTGGTGCGCTACCGCGGCGCCCCCTCGGAAGGGGCCGCCGCCTATCTCTTCGGCGTTTTGGCCCACTACTGCCTGGACTCCCATTGCCATCCCCTGATCAATGCCGCCACAGAGGAGGCTGACCTGGACCACATGGAGCTGGAGACGGAATTTGACCGATTCCTGCTGCAAAAGGACGGGAAGCTGCCGCCCCACCTGCAGGACTACTACAAATCTCTGCGCATGACCCGGGGCGAGCGGGCCACGGCTGCGGCGCTGTATGAGGATCTCTCCCCCCGGGCCTTCGGCTGGTGCGTCCGGAATCTGGCCAATGTGCACCATGTGGCCACATCCCGGAACCGGCGGTTTGCCAAGCGGCTTCTGGGACTGGGCGGCAGACGGGGGCGGGCCTTCCTCATGACCGTTGGCCCCAACCCCATGTATGCCCACCTGGACGAACCCATTTTTGAAGCCTACTCCGCAGCTCTGGCGGATTTTCCCGCCCTGGCAGCCCAGCTGGCCGATGCTCTGAAAGACGGGGTCCCTCTGGGTCCGGAATTTGACCCCACCTTCGGATAAGAAAGGAAGTCACTATGGAGAAAAAATTTAAGCTCACGACCCTGGAACGAAACTGGATTCTCTACGATGTGGGCAACTCCGCCTTCATCCTGCTGGTATCCACCCTGATTCCCATTTACTTTAATTCCCTGGCAGGCGCAGGCGGACTGAACGAAAGCCAGTATCTGGCCTTCTGGGGCTATGCAGGCTCCGTATCTACACTGATGGTGGCCTTCATCGCCCCCATCTGCGGCACACTGGCAGACCAGAAGGGCTTTAAAAAGAAGCTGTTCGTAGCCATGATGCTGCTGGGCGTTATCGGCTGCGCCGCCCTGGGCGCTGCCTGGAGCTGGCTGTCCTTCCTGGTGATCTATGTTCTGGCCAAGGTAGGCTATTCCTCCAGCCTGGTGTTCTACGACGCCATGCTGCCGGAGGTCACCACCGATGCACGAATGGACAACGTCTCCTCCCAGGGCTACGCCTATGGCTACATCGGTTCCGTCATTCCCTTCATTCTCTGCCTGGTGCTGGTGCTGCTGGGGGACAAAATTGGCCTGTCCGCCGGCACGGCTATGACTGCCTCCTTCCTGCTGGTTGCCGTCTGGTGGCTGGGCTGCACATTGCCGCTGCTGAAGAGCTACCGTCAAAAGGCCTATGTGGAGCGGGCACAGCATCCCATTAAGGATACCTTCCGGCAGCTGGGCCGCACCTTCCGGGACGCCAGCAAGGAAAAGCACATTCTCATCTACCTCATCGCCTTTTTCTTCTTCATTGACGGCGTTTACACCATCATCGATATGGCAACCGCCTATGGCACGGCCTTAGGCCTGGACAGCACAGGGCTGCTGCTGGCTCTGCTCGTCACCCAGTTTGTGGCCTTTCCCTTCGCCATTCTCTTCGGCCGCCTCTCCGCTGCGAAGGACACCGGCAAGCTGATCAAGCTGTGCATCCTGGCCTATACGGGCATTACCCTCTTCGCGGTCTTCCTGAAAAGTCAGTGGCAGTTCTGGGTTCTGGCCGTCCTCGTGGGCATGTTCCAGGGCGGCATTCAGGCCCTGAGCCGGTCTTATCTCGGCAAGATCATCCCGCCGGAGCGCAGCGGTGAATACTTCGGCCTGATGGATATCTGCGGCAAGGGCGCGGCCTTCCTGGGCACCACCCTGATTGCCGTCATCAGCCAGCTCACCGCCGGAACCACCGTCCATATTTTCGGCCAGGAGCTGCAAAACGAGAGCATCGCCGTGGGCACTCTGGTGATCCTGTTTGCCATCGGCTATGTGCTGTTCTGCAAAGCGGACAAGCTGAATAAGGCAAGAGGTTAAGCTTGCCTCCTCTCGGGCTGTTAGAAAAGTATGTCGCTGCGAACCAGTGACCGACGTCACTGGTGTGGCAGCCCCCCGGTTGGATGGAAACAGCTTGGTTTTACGGCCAAGATGTTTGAAAATCCGGGGGATTGCCACACCAGCGTGCGCGCTGGTTCGCAATGACAGAGCGTTTTCTAACAGCCCCAATTTTCTGTTTTCATTGACACGGTCAAATGGGCTGTGGTATAATTTGTTATGTAAAGACATACCGAGGCTCCCGTTTTCGGCGGGGAGAAAGAGGGACTTGCCTGTGGAAGACAGTCAGAAAATGCGCATTTTGTTTTTGGCCAACGTGCCGTCGCCCTATCGGGTGGCCTTTTTTAATACACTGAGCCGGAGCTGCCGCCTTACCGTGCTCTACCAGCTCCATGCCTCTGCGGAACGGGACGAAAAATGGACCGCCGCCCAGGAGGGGGATTACGAAACCGTATTCTTAAAGGGCAAGGCCACGGATGTGGACAAGGCCCTGTGCCCCGGTATTATCTCCTGGCTGGAAAAGGGCTGGGACGCCATCGTCATCTGCGGCAATTCCTCGCCTACGGAGCTTCTGGCCATTTCCTGGTGTAAGCTGCGCCGGATCCCCTACTGCCTGGAGGGGGACGGCGCTTTCGCCAAAAGCGGAAACGGGCTGAAAGAGCGCATCAAGGCCCAGAGCATCCGGGGCGCGACGCTGTACCTCTCCACCTGCCAGGAGCTGGACAAATACTACCTGCACTACGGCGCAAAGGCCGATGCCCTGCGGCGCTACCATTTCTCCTCTCTGACAGAGCGTGATATTCTCGCCGCCCCTGTCAGCCTGGAGCGCAAGCAGGCTCTGCGGAAGGCCTTGGGCGTTCCGGAAGAGAAGATGCTGCTCTCCGTGGGACAGTTCATCCCCCGGAAGGGTTTTGATGTTCTTTTGCAGGCAGTCAACGCCCTGGATAAGCACATCGGCGTTTATATCGTGGGCGGCAAGCCTACGGAGGAATACCTGACCTACGCCCGGGAAAATGACCTGACCAACGTGCATTTCGTGGGCTTCAAGACCAAGCAGGAGCTGGAGAGCTATTACCTGGCGGCGGACCTGTTCGTGCTGCCCACCCGGGAGGATATCTGGGGCCTGGTGGTGGGCGAAGCCATGTCCTGCGGCCTGGGGGTTATCACCACCACCATGTGCAATGCCGGTCTGACATTGATTGAAAACGGAAAGAACGGCTTCCTGGTGCCGCCGGAGGATGTCCGGGCCCTGCGGATGGCCATTACGGACGCCATTGTCCACAGCGCCGCCTTTGGGGCCGCCGCTCTGGAAACCATAAGGCCCTACACCGTGGAAACCATGGCCGCCGATCACATGCGGATCCTGGCAGAGCTTCAAAAGGAGAAATAGCCGTGGACAAGCAAAAGGTAACAGCCCTGACGCAGAAGCATCGGAGCCTTTTCCGGTTTCTGTTCCGGCTGCATAACCGATTTCCCTTCGTCAACCGCCGGAAGGGGCGGATCCGGACCCAAGCAGGACTTTCCTATCTCAAGGGCTGCCGCATTACCGGCGGCGCAGGGAACACCCTGATCATCGGGGACTATGCACGGCTGAAAAACTGCGTGTTTCACATTGAGGGTACGGGCAATACGGTGCAGATCGGGCCCTGGTGCCACTGCGAAAATGCGGAGTTCTGCATTGAAGACAACGGCTGTACCATCACCTTGGGGCGGCACACCTACCTGTGCGGGAATGTCCAGCTGGCTGCCATGGAGGGCACCGATATTACCGTCGGCGAGGATTGCCTGTTCTCCAGTGCCGTCCGGCTCCGGACCGGAGACTCCCACAGTCTGCTGAAAAAGAGCACGGGAGAACGGATCAATCCCTCGGCATCCATTGTCATCGGGAACCACGTCTGGGTGGGTACCGATGTGACCATTCTGAAGGGCGTCCGGGTTGCCGACGGCTGCGTGGTGGGCGCCGGTTCCCTGCTGACCAAGGCCTATTCCCAGCCGAACTGCGTTCTGGCAGGTGTTCCCGCCCGGGAGGTCAAGCAGGACGTGGACTGGACGATCCAGCGAATTTAAAGCCCCTCTGCGCAAGTTGGCCGCGGCCGGACGAACGGTCCGGCCGGTTATGGCAGAAGGTTTCACGGCCGTATAACAGGAGGCACAATGAACACACTTTATCTGGACTTAGGAATGGGCGCTGCCGGGGATATGCTCACCGCCGCCCTTTTTGAGCTGATGCCGGACCGGGCCCGGGCTCTGGAGCAGCTGAACGGTCTGGGGCTGCCGGGGGTGGTTTTCCAGCCGGAGGACAGCGCCAAGTGCGGCATCCGCGGTACCCATATGCGGGTGCTGATTCACGGCGAGGAAGAGGGCGACGCGCATCACCACGACCACCATGAACATCGCGACCACCACGGACACCACCATAGCTCCATGGCGGACATTCAAGCCCTGGTTGATGGATTGCACGTCTCCCAGAGCGTGAAAGGAAACGTCATGGCCGTCTATGAAAAAATCGCCCAGGCGGAAGGCCATGTCCACGGCGTTCCCGTGACGGAAATCCATTTCCATGAGGTCGGCACTATGGACGCTTTGGCAGATATTACCGCCGTGTGCTTTCTTCTGGAGCAGCTGGGAGCGGAGAAAATCATTGCCTCCCCCGTACAGGTTGGCTTTGGAAAGACCCGCTGCGCCCATGGGCTGCTGCCCGTGCCCACCCCGGCCACGGCAGAGCTGCTGCTGGGGGTGCCCATCCGGGCCGGGAACATCGAAGGGGAGCTGTGTACCCCCACCGGTGCGGCCCTGATTCGTCAATTCGTCTCCGGCTTTGGCCCCATGCCGCTCATGACCGTGGAGCGCATGGGCTACGGCCTGGGCCAGAAGGATTTCCCCGCCGCCAACTGCCTGCGCGCCATGCTTGGGCAGGGCTGATCTGCCGACACGGAATATTCACGGTTTATCCCCAAATTGTTTCGTTTTCCGTTAAATTCCTTTCACAGTCGGAAGATATGATAAGGGCACGAAAGCGGAACACAAGAAACAAGCTTCCCTTTCGTTTTACGGATAGACCTCTCTCTTCTCTCTTCTCTTTCTATTTCCAACGGCAAAGTCCCCGGGATCGTGAAAATCCCGGGGACTTTGCTGTTATGCGCCAAAAACGGCGGTGAACAGGCAGCACAGAATCACACCCAGCGCCGTTGGCAGCAGGGCGGCCAGTGCCGTCCATTTGCGGCTGCCGGTCTCCCGGCGGATGGTCAGCAGGGTGGTGGAGCAGGGCCAGTGGAGCAGGGTAAACAGCAGCATACTCACCGCCCTTTGCCAGGTCCAGCCGTTGGATTGCAAAATGGTCAGCAGACTCCCGCTGTCCACTGCGGTGAGACTTTCCTGGGCCCGATAGCCCATAATGGCAATGGGCAGCACAATCTCATTGGCGGGGAAGCCCAGAATGAATGCCAGCAGCAGCATTCCATCCAGCCCCATGGCCCGGCCCAGGGGCTCCAGCAGGGCGGCAGCGGCGCTCAGGACCGTCCCATTCCTCATTTGAATATTCGCCAGCAGCCACAGCACAATCCCAGCCGGACAGGCTACAGCCAGGGCTCTGCCCAAAACGAACAAGGTTCGGTCCAGCACCGAACGGATGATAACGGCCCCAACCTGGGGCTTCCGGTAGGGCGGCAGCTCCAGGGCAAAGGCCGAGGGCTCGCCCCGCAGCACTGTGTGACTCAGCCCCCAGGTAGCTGCCAGAGTCACCGCCACGGCAAAGACGATCACCAGGGTCAGCAGCCCCGCCTGCTGCCATGCCTGCCCGCCGAAAAAAACGGCCAGCAGGGTGATCATCAGGGGAAAGCGTCCGTTGCAGGGCACCATACTGTTGGTGAGAATGGCCAGCAGCCGCTCCCGGGGCGAGTCGATGATCCGGCAGCCTACCACTCCGGCGGCATTGCAGCCCAGTCCCATGCACATGGTCAGAGCCTGCTTCCCGCAGCCCCGGCAGCAGCAGAAGGGGCGGTCCAGCAGGAAGGCCGCCCGGGGCAGATACCCCACATCTTCCAGAAGCGTAAACAGCGGAAAGAAAATGGCCATGGGCGGCAGCATGACGGCACAGACCCAGACCGTCGTCCGCCAGGCCCCCAGCACCAGCGCTCCCGTTAGCCACGCCGGAGCACCCCAGCCGGTCAGAAGCTGCAAAAGGAGGCCCTCCCCTCGGTTCAAAAGCCCCTGCAAGCCATCTGATATGGAATTCGCCCCTACCAATGTCAGCCACAGGACAAGAGCTAACAGCGCCAGCATGGCCGGATAGCCCAGGGATTGGGACAGCAGGATCCGGTCGATCCTCCGGTCCAGCTGGGAATAGGGTGTCTTCTCCCGATGCACGACGCCCCGAGCAATTTCCTCCGCCAGGCGGACCGGGGCCGCTGCCAGGGCATCCGTCAGCGCCCCATCCGTCATGGTCAGAGTGCTCCTGGCACTTTCTGCTGCCTGCCGGGCTTCCGGAGGAATGCCAAGCTCCTCCAAAAGCGTGGGGTCTCCCTCCAGGGCCTTCAGGGCCAGAAAACGTTTCGGCAGCGTGCCGTCCGGCAGGCACTGCTGAATGTTCTCCACAGCCCCCTCAATTTCCGGGGGATAGGGTACGAAAACAGGCACGCTTTCCGGCAGGTTTCCGGACAGCACTGCTTCCAGGCGGCGCAGGCTGCCCTTTTTCCGGGCAGTGACCCCAACCACCGGAATCCCCAGCCGCCGGGACAGGAGGCTCAGGTCCAGGGAAAGGCCCTTGCGCTTCGCCTCGTCCATCAGGTTGACGCAGACCACCACCCGGGATGTGATCTCCAGGATCTGCAGTACCAGCACCAGATTCCGCTCCAGGGTAGTGGCATCGCAGACTACGACGACCCGTTCCGGCCCGGCGGTACACAGGAAATTCCGGGCCACCTGCTCTTCCGGGGAGTGGGACAGCAGGGAATAGGTCCCCGGCAGGTCCACCAGCACCCGCCCATGCCAGCTTCCGCTGGCCAGGGCCACGGTCTTTCCCGGCCAGTTACCGGTGTGCTGCCGCATACCGGTAAGCGCATTGAACAGGGTGCTTTTGCCCACATTGGGATTCCCGGCCAGGGCGATGCAGCCCTTTTCTATGGTCTTAGGGCCATCCAGAGCTCCACGGCCAACGGAAGCGCGGCTCAGTCCCATGCTTCGCCCTCCACCAGCACCCCAGCGCTGTCCCTGTCCCGCAGAGCGATCACCGCTCCCCGGATCTCATAGGCCGACGGATCTCCCAGAGGGCTCCTGCCCAGGCATCGCACCCGGGTACCTGCCACCAGCCCCAATTCCAGGAGCCTTCGGCGCATAGCCCCCTCCGTTTCCAGCCCCGCCACACGCCCCACACCGCCCGGGGCAAGCTCATTCAATCGCAGCATACTTTCAACACCTCGCCAAGGTCTCCGAAGAGCATTCTTCCGGCCAGTCTATGCAGCTTTCAGCGCGAGAGTGCGGGACATGTTTCCCATACGGGATCGGAGGCTGGCCAATGTCTTTTATCAAGAACTGAAAACACTGTCAGAGAATGTGCAGGAGGCGACCAGAGAGCAGGAGATCCTCAATATGAAATCACGGCTGCACGACCAGATGAACATGGGCGTTTCTGCAATACGGCAGATGCTGCGCCAGAATATTACTTCCGAAGAAAATGCTTCCGCCGTTGTGCAGTTTCGCCGCGCCATTCAGGCATTGCAGGAGGAGAATTCCTTTTTGAAACCGGGCTTTTTCTTTTCAAGGTACGGGAAGGTTTACCCTTATGGGTAGGGAAAAGAAGGGCGCATTCATCTATGTGCGCGAGGAATCCTACGAAATGGTGACGGATGCCCAGTTCACGGATGAAAAAATCCTGGCAATCTGCGGCAGGGATACCCAGAGCATTGTCCGGAAGCTGGAAAAGCTCCTGCTGGAGGAGCTGAGCGCCTATGACCCCTCCGAGCTTCGGCAGCGCCTGAGCATCTACGAGCGCTGCGACAAACGCATCCGGGAATGCCTGTGAGCGCGAACCGGCAAAAGGGACCTGCCAATTCCTTCTGGTTTTGGCGGGTTTGCTCTATATTTTCAGGAAAATTGTCAGAAAACAATTGCATAGTGGCAGGGGATGTGGTATATTCTTTGTGAGGTTCCTACAACTTTTCCCTCCGGCACCCCCGCAGTCTCTATGCAG
>ERZ772889.232-NODE-232-length-67433-cov-100.435884_pt1 | contig 67433 bp, 60 predicted proteins | sample MGYA00512127_ERZ772889 | MGnify/ENA primary metagenome ERZ772889 (study PRJEB29015, sample SAMEA2737689) | human gut metagenome | biome: human gut; feature: human-associated habitat; material: faeces | place: China | collected 2012 ...
CACTACTGGCTCTTTCATAAATAAGTTCTGCAGCAGTATGTCCGGTAATGGCATAATGCAATTTGTTTTGAACTATTTTAAAAAATGTATATGCTTCCTCAGATTTTTTATCATAATCCACACTAGTTGTAATAAAAATATCTGTAATTTTTTGATAAGCCATTCTTTCACTTGTACGAATTACTTTTATACGTTCTAATAATTCATCAAAATATCTTGTATCAAATCTATTACCATTAATAAATCTATCATCGTTTAGAGTAAATCCTTTTACCATATAATCTTTTATTATTTTATTAGCCCAAGTTCTAAATTTTATTGCAGTTTTAGAATTAACTCTAAACCCAATAGAAATGATCATATCTAAATTATAGTAGTCTTTTTTTCTTGAAACTTTTCTATTTCCTTCAAGTTGAATTTTTATCTAATTCTTCATCATTATATATATTGTTAATATGTTTTACAATCGCAGGTCTTTGAACATTAAATAAATTTGCAATTGCATTAGCATTTAACCAAACATTATCTTCTTTCAAAACAACTTCTACTTTTGAATTTCCTTCTTCATCTTCATAAAATATAATATTATTTTCATTTCCAATTAAATCTTCATTCATATATATCACATCCTCTCAAATTAATTTTTAAATAATATATGTTTCCACATGCCACTTATATCAGCGTCGTGTACATATCATATTCAAACAACCTTTTGATTATTTTTTTACACAATTTTTATTCAAAATATCGTTTTTTTAATTTGAGTAAAAATCAAAAAGTCTTATTTTTCAAGGTCTTTTCGATATAGTACTGCTACACTCAATATCTTTCGTATATCTATCGTTGATACCTTAATCTAGCCTCGTTTATTAATTGTAGATATGTATTTTAATTTTAAATTTTATAAATCAATTTTTTCACTTTTTTCGTGATATGGATTTTATATCACGAATTTTTCACTTTTTTCGTGATATGAATTTTTATATCACGAATTTTTCATTTTTTTCGTGATATAAAATTTTATTTTAGAAATAAATTAATATATTTTTCGAAAGCAAAAATTTGATTTCGGCTATACCCTGTTGTCTCCGTTATGATCCCTTTATCTAGTAATGCGTTAACTATTCCATTTATAGTCGTTAATTTTATTCCTGTAATTTCTGACATTTTATTTCTAGTTAGCACTGGTTCATCATATAATAAGTCAATTACTTTTTTTGCATTTTCTGGTTTTACAGGTAATTCCATTATAAGCTTGTCCATTTCCATTGTTAACTCAACTACATTTCTAAATTTTTCTTTTGCTGTTTTTGATGTTTCAATAACCGCTTCTAAGAAAAATTTAATCCATCCTATCATATCGTTATTAGTTCTTACTCTTGTAAGCATATCGTAATATGTATCTTTATTTCTTTCAATATAATCAGAAATATATAAACAAGATTTCTCAAGCATTCCTTTACTTTGTATATACAATGGAATAAGTAACCTTCCTATTCTTCCGTTTCCATCTAAAAATGGATGTATAGATTCAAATTGATAATGCAAAATTGCAATCTTTATTAAGTCTGGTGTATCTATTTCTTCATTATTTATAAATTTTTCAAAGTCCGATAAGCATTCTGTAACCTCTGTATGTGGTGGTGGAACATATACTGCTGTACTTGGCATACTACCACCAATCCAGTTTTGTGATACTCTAAACTCTCCTGGTGTTTTATATTCTCCTCGAACTCCTTGCATTAATATTTCATGAATTTCTCTTATTAATCTAGTACATACTGGGAATCCATCTCTTATTCTTTCAATACCATAATTTGTAGCTTTAACATAATTTTGTACTTCTTCCCAGTCATCTCTTTTTTCTGGATTAATATCTGTTACATCTAATAAATCTTCTTCTACTGTTGTTCTTGTCCCTTCTATTCTACTAGATTTATTAGCCTCAATTTTTACATGCATTTTAATATATAAATCCACATTTGGTATTAATAGTGAATATGCATTTAATTCTCCAATTTGTCTATTTGCTTCAGCTAATAACTTATCCAATTTTGTGTCGTCCCACCCCCAGTTGAAATTTATTTTGCTTGGAATAAATGCTTTATAGTCATTCATTTTTACATATTCACCTGATTTATATTCTTCTAACTTCATTTATATCACCTCGTATATTCACTATTGATTCGTTGCATTGACATTAAGCTCTACCTTTTATAACTTTTACTCATCCTCATTTGTTAAGCTATTGTCTTCTAAACTATCGTCTTTTTTTACATAGTTTTCTAAATTTAATTCCTTCTTAAATTCTTCTTCCGTTGGCAAATATAATTTATACTTTGAAGCAAATATTTGATTATTATCTTCTGGCAAAGTATATTTTACAACTTGTTCACTTTTATCTGCACAAAGTACAATTCCAATTGGCGTATTGTCTCCTTCATTCATCATTTCTCTTGTATAATAATTTACATACATTTGCATTTGTCCTATATCTTGATGTGTTAAATCTCCTAGTTTTAAATCTATTATTACAAAGCATTTTAAAATATAGTTGTAGAACACTAAATCTATAAAAAATGTCTTCCATCAAAAGTTATTTTTTGTTGTCTTGATACAAAAGAAAAACCTCTTCCTAATTCTAATAAAAATTTTTATAAATGGTTTATTATTGCTTGTTCTAAGTCTTTTTCATAGAAACTTGTTTTTCCTTCTAATCCTAAAAATTCTAATTCTCTATTAACATTCCTATTTCCTTCTTTTCGAACTATTTCCATTTTGGAAATAGTTGAATTTTTATCAAGTTCTTTCTCCTCATATATATTATTTAAATGCTTATTAATTGCGGGAACATTAACATCAAAAAGTTCACTCATACTCTTTTGAGTTAACCATATTGTTTCATCTTTTAATATTACATCTACATTAATTTTACCCTCATCAGTTTCATATAACAATATATTGCTTTCATTCATATTTTATCATCTACATTAAAATATTTTAAGTAGGCTATGTTTCCACACACCACTTATATCAGCATCGTGTACATATCATATTCAAACAACCTTTTGATTATTTTTATTTTTTTACACAATTTTTATTCAAAATATCGTTTTTTTTATTTGAGTAAAAATCAAAAAGTCTTATTTTTCAAGTCTTTTTCGATATAGTACTGCTACACACTCCACATGATATGTTTGTTAATTATGAATAGTTGCTTTTTATATGTTTGGATATAACTGACTATGTTCTTACATACAAACTGAAACAATATAATGTGTATTATGCATATATCAATTTTTATTTAAATTAATTAAAACTATATTCTCTTATTTCACAATTATCTGGCAAATATTTTTCCACCTGTCCATCTTCTGGTAATTCATTAAAATAAAAATGGATTGCCCTAGCTACGCCACCATGTGTTACTAAAAGTATATTTTGACCTCTATATTTTTTCTTGATTTCATCTAAAAATAAATTAACCCTTTTAAATAATTCTGGAACTGTTTCTAAATTATCGATTTTAACTTTAGAATAATAATTCCAATATTCCGTATAATAAAAATTATCTATTTTCGTATTTGTTAAAACTCCACAATTTCTTTCTTCTATTCGATCATCATATATTACTTTTATCTTATTAGAATTTATAATATCACAGGTATGTCTTGTTCTTAAAAGTGGTGAACAAATAATCAAATCTAAATTTAAATTTTTAATTTTTTTAGATGCTTCCTGTGCTTGTTTTATTCCAATATTATTTATATCTTCATTTAATAATTTTCCATTATATATATCTAATCTATTACTATCTGTGTTTCCATGTCTAATTACATATAACTTCATTGTTACTTTTCCTCCTTATATCATTTTTGTAAAGTGTGTATATTCCTGTAAGTAATAAAATAAAATCACCTAATACCATGAACCAACTATGGTAATAAATATAATAAGAGCCGTATAAAATTCCCGTTGTTATTCCAGATATTCTAACTAATTTCATATTTGATTGCCATAGACAATATGATCTAATCATTGAACCAATTGTTGGTAATAGCGAAACCCACCCTGTCCATGAAAAATAACAATTTATCATAATTATTCCTTCAAAAATAAATAGTATTATTAAATATACAGATTTACTAAATTTATTTTTATTTATAAATATAAAAGTCCTTATTAAATTTATTATACTTAAAATTGCACCTGTAAAAGCAGATATTAAAAAATCATATATTGTTTCAAAAAAGCAATTTAATGATTGAACATATAATGATTTTTTTCTATCTTTAATACATATACTAATACACACTGCTAATAATGCTAAAATACTAAATACCATTTTTTATTTCTCCTATAATCTCTACTTTTTATTTTGTTTAGTCAACCCATACCACCTAATATGGTATGAGTAAATATATTCTCCTCAAACAACCTCCATAAAATTTTATCATTTTTTTACAAAAATAAGTGTTTTTTATCAAAAATATGCTTTTTTTGATAGGCACTGAACAGTTGATTTTCGCCCAAATATAAGTCTTTATTTAAGATTTAGAACACATACGCATTCAACATGACTCGTATGTGGAAACATATCCACTGGAGTAACGCTATAAACCGTATATCTTTCTTCAAGTAATTTCAAATCTCTAGCAAGCGTTGCAGGATTGCAACTTACATATCCAATTTTTTTAGGATTAAAATCTAAAATATAATCTATACTTTTTTTGTCAAGACCTCTTCTAGGTGGATCAACTACAATAACATCAGGCTTTATTTTTCTATCTTTAAACTCAATTATCTTATCTTCAACACTCCCTGCTATATACTCTGCATTTGATACACCGTTTTCCCTTATATTTAAATTTGCCATATCTACCGCAGTTTTTTCTATCTCTATCCCATACACTTTTTTAACATTCTTACTTAAAAATATTCCAATAGAGCCAACTCCACTATATAAATCAAAGAGAACATCGTTATCATTTAGTTCCAATCCTTCTTTTAAAGTTGAGTATAGCACCTCTGCTTGTTGTGTGTTTACCTGAAAAAATGACTTTGGAGATATGAAGTATTTGAAATCACCAATATAATCTGTTATATACTTTTCCATACCATATACTTGTTTTACTTCTTTTCCAAGTATTTCATTTGTATTACTTGAATTTAAGTTTAAAAATATATTTTTTATATTATCATTTTTCTCGACTAGATTATTTACAACACTTCTCATTCTAAAATCTGATAATAAATTTTTGTTATTTACAACTATTACTATCATAATCTCACCCGTATGATAGCCTCTACGTATTAATATATGCCTTATATCACCCGATTTAGTTTCATCATTATATCCTTTAAATCCTGCTTTTACAAGTTCATCTAATACATTTTTTGCTAGCATATCTATTACTCTATTTTGAATATAGCAACAATTATTCTCAACTATATCATGGCTATTTTTTCTGTAAAAACCAATAACAGTTTTTCCATCTACACATCTTACAGGATATTGTACTTTGTTTCTATAGTAATAGGGCATACCCATTCCAATTACATTATCTATTTTTAAATACTCTACTTTTTGTTTATCAAGTAAATTTTTAACCATTTGTTTTTTTAAGTGAAGCTGCATATCATAAGATATATTCTGAGCCATACAACCTCCACAATATTTAAAAGCACTACAAAATGGCTCTTCTCTATAGCTACTTTTTACGAGTATTTTTTCAACTTTTGCTATAGCATATGATGATGTAACCTTTATGATTTTAGCCCTGACTTTTTCAGTAGCTATAGCATCTGGTACAAATATAACTATACCATCTTGCTTTGCAATCCCTTCAAAGGCAGAGCCATTATCAATTATTTCTAAATCTACTATATCATTTTTCTTTAACATTTATTCTCCTTGTCTTATTTTATCTAATACTTCTTGTAATTTTTGTTGATTATTTTGTAATTCATCAAGTTTTACATTATAACTACTTTCTATATCTTTTCTTTCATATACAAGATTTGAAATTATTTTGTTTTCATTATTTTCATCAGCTAAATTTATATTTATAGTCTGTATTGCGTTATCCTTTACAAATACAATTACGCTACACTGTTTTGCCCATTTAATATATGATGTAATATCAGAGTCATCAAAATTTGCAGATATTTGTGTTAATACTTGCGATTTATTCTCACTCTTTATTTCTGAACTTACTTTTGTAATTTTATCATCATATTCAAAATTTGAATTAGTATAGTTTTTACTTTCTGCAAAAACTCTTGTTATCATTGTATTTCCAACATATATATTATTGCTATCTACAACGCTTATATCAGTATTGTTATCAATTTTATTCGTATCACATGCTACATTTTCTATTGGATAAAAAAACATATATGGTGCTGTAAATATAGCAATGAATAAAGCAAGCCCTTTTTTCTGACTCTTTTTTATATTAGTATTCTTAAAAGTTATCTTGTAGTTAAAAAAGTATGAAAAGACTGCTGATACAGCAATACATATACAAATATATGTTACAGTAATCCATGAACTACATGGGTTATATGCAATATTTGTAAATGCCCCATCTGGATTTAGTTTTGAGGCGCCTAAAAGAATAATTCCACCTACAAAATCAGCAACAATCCCATATATTAGCATTTTAAATATACTCCTTTTATATATTTTCTTTATATCTGCAATCTTAAAGAAAATACATGCAATTATAAGTACTAAAGTATATACTAAAAAATTAACTGGTAAAATCATAAACCAAATCAAAGGACTGGCTACTAGTAACAACCATATTGGAAGCACTAAACTATACATTTTATTTTTCATATCTACACCCTCTTATGCAAATAATTATACCATATAAAACAATTAATATTCAAGCATTTAAAAATTATTTTTTATTTTATTATTTAATTTAAGTAACTAATTATAATTTTTAGAATATAGTATATTAAGTAAATCAAAAATTTACTTGAAACAAAAGGAGTGTTATATATGTGCAACCTTAATGATAGTAAAACTCTTTTATGGATTGCAATACTTATCTTGATAGTTTATGCCTGCAGTAGAGATAATTCATCTAGACCAATGAACTTCGATACTTTCTTTAAAGTATAGATAGTTCATCACCTTTTACATAGGTGCAAGTACTTATATAAAGCGAGGTGAATTAAAATGGATGAAAGATGCGGATGCGGATGTGGATGCGGATGCAACAACAACTGTGGATGTGGATTCGGAGGCGGATTCGGTGGTGGAAACTGCTGCTGCATATGGATCGTACTTATAATCATAGTTCTTTGCTGTTGTTGCTGCTAATAAATAGCACATATAATAATACATAGTAATATTTACTATAAAAGCTCGGGAAACCGAGCTTTTGGTTATAACATTTTTCTTAAAAATTCACCTGTATAACTTTCTTCACACTTTGCAATTTGTTCTGGAGTTCCTGATGCAACTAGAGTTCCTCCATTATCTCCTCCATCTTTACCTAAATCAACAATATAGTCGGCTGACTTTATTACATCTAAATTATGCTCAATTACAACTAATGTATTATTTTGATCAGTAAGTCTTTGAAGTATTTTAATTAATTTATTTACATCATCCATATGAAGTCCTGTCGTTGGCTCATCTAAAATGTATAAAGTTTGACCAGTTGCTCGTTTTGAAAGTTCAGTTGCAAGTTTTATTCTTTGGGCTTCTCCTCCAGATAATGTTGTAGAAGATTGACCAAGTTTTATATATCCAAGACCAACATCCATTAAAGTTTCTAGTTTTGTCCTAATTTTAGTTACGTTTTTAAAGAATTCTAAGGCTTCTTCAACAGTCATATCAAGTACATCTGCTATACTCTTTCCTTTATATTTTACCTCTAAAGTTTCTCTGCTATATCTTTTTCCTTTGCATACTTCACATGGTACATATACATCAGGTAAGAAATGCATTTCAATCTTAATAATTCCATCACCAGAACACGCTTCACATCTTCCTCCTGGTACATTAAAACTAAATCTACCCTTTTTATATCCTCTAAGTTTAGCTTCATTTGTAAGTGAAAATAGTTCCCTTATTTGATCAAACATTCCAGTATATGTTGCAGGATTAGATCTTGGTGTTCTTCCAATTGGAGACTGATCAATATTTATTACTTTATCAATTTTATCAAGACCTAATATTTTGTCATGTTTACCGACATGATATCTACTTTTATTTATTTTATTATTTGCCTCTTTATACAAAATATCATTTACCAAAGTAGATTTACCACTACCTGAAACTCCTGTAACGCAAGTAAAATTACCAATTGGAATTTTTACATTTATCTTCTTTAGATTATGCTCCTTTGCGCCCTTTATTTGAATATATCCTTTATCCTGTTTACGTCTTTTTGATGGAACTTCAATTTTTAACTTTCCACTTAAATATTTTCCAGTAATTGATTCTTCACATTTTAATATTTCTTTTGGAGTTCCTACAAATACTACATTTCCTCCATTAATACCGGCTTTTGGCCCAATATCTACGATATAGTCAGCTTCTCTCATAGTATCTTCATCATGTTCAACTACAATTAAAGTATTTCCTAAATCTCTCATTTTCTTTAGTGAACTTAGTAATTTTTCATTATCTTTTTGATGAAGTCCAATACTTGGTTCATCAAGTATGTAAAGCACACCTGTAAGTCCAGAACCTATTTGTGTGGCAAGCCTTATTCTTTGGGCTTCTCCTCCAGATAATGTTCCAGCAGCTCTAGAAAGTGTTAAATATTCAAGTCCAACATCTATTAAAAAGCCAAGTCTACTATTTAATTCTTTTACAATTTGCTCAGATATAATTTTGTTTTTATTAGAAAATTTTTCATATACTTTATTTATATAACTTTTTATAGCCACAATATTCTTATTGCAAAGTTCATATATATTTAAATCTCCCACAGTTACTGATAAACTTTCCTTTTTTAGTCTTGCTCCATCACAAGCATTGCAATGACTGGATGACATGAAACCTTCGTAAAAAGCTTTCATTCCTGGAGATTTTGTTTCTGCAAATCTTCTTTGAAGAGTATTTATAACGCCCTCAAATTCTGCTTCAAATTCCCTTTTCATTGTTCTACCATTATGTTTAAATTTTATTATTTCTCCATTACTACCATATAGAAGTATATTCATAAAGTCTTTTGGTAAATCCTTTAATTTAGTATCAATATCTATACCATAATGATTACAAAGTCCCTCTAAATACATTTTACTCATACTATCTATTACCATACCTGCTGCAGACCAACCTTGTATTGCACCATAGTCAGATAGCTTCTTTTCTTTATTTGGCATTATTTTTTCAGGATCAATTCTTAGTATTTCTCCAAGACCAGTACATGCAGGACATGCTCCAAATGGACTATTAAATGAAAACATACGTGGTGTTAATTCATCTAAACTTATCATACAATCTGGACATGCATAATTTTGACTAAAAAGTACTTCTCGTTTCTTAGTTAAATTTTCAATCAATACTAAATTATTTGAGTAGTTTGAAGCAAGTTCTACTGAATCTGCAAGCCTATTTCTTATACTATCTTTTACAACTAATCTGTCAACAACTACTTCAATTGTATGCTTTTTTTGCTTATCAAGAGCAGGTGTTTCTTCAGATAAATCATAACCAATTCCATCAACTCTTACTCTTGTATATCCGTCTTTTAGTATTCTTTCAAATAATTTTATATATTCTCCCTTTTTCTCCCTTATTACAGGAGCCATAACAATTATTTTTGTACCATCCTCTAATGTTAAAATTTGATCTACAATCTCATCTACAGTTTGTTTTTTTATTCTTTTTCCACACTTTGGACAATGTGGAACACCAACTCTTGCATATAGCAGTCTTAAATAATCATATATTTCAGTTACTGTTCCCACCGTAGAACGTGGATTTTTTGAAGTAGTTTTCTGATCAATTGAAATTGCAGGAGATAAACCTTCAATATACTCTACATCTGGCTTTTCCATAAGTCCTAAAAATTGTCTTGCATAGGAAGATAATGATTCAACATATCTTCTTTGACCTTCTGCATATATAGTATCAAAAGCAAGTGAACTTTTACCACTTCCAGAAAGGCCAGTAAATACCACTAACTTATTTCTAGGTATCTCTAAATCAACATTTTTTAAATTATTCTCTTTTGCTCCTTTTATTATTATTTTATCATTCATAACATTACTTCCTTATTTATATATAACAAAACATCTGTTATAATGTATATTATACATTATAAACAGATGTTTGTCAATTATTAACTTGTTTTTTCTTTTACAACAAAATAACCTATTCTTAGATATTGATTACTACAATACTTAGATGTTACTTTTACAAGTTCAGAGTTATCTACCATAGCAAGAATTTCAACTTCTTCAAAACAAGGCTGATAAAGCCATCCCATCTTTGAAAACCATTTACCATTTTTATTTTTTCTTGAAAAGTGAAAAATACCTTTTCTAAAATTTTTTGTATCTTTTGGGATAAATAAAACTTGAATCAAGTACTCATTATCATTTACAATTATTTCATCATCAATTCCATATTCCCGAAATTCTATTTTCAAATTGTGCAAATCCTCACTAACTTTTAATATAAAATTTTCTTTAGATAAGTAATCAACATTTTCAAAAGTAGTAAACCCCGGAATATATAAATTTGTTCTTGATGGTGCCGGTTCCATAATTCCAAGAGAATATGCATAGCAATTAATATTTTCACACACATTTTTTGTTAATTCTTTTATCTCAAAATCATTATTAAATAACTCTTTTTCGTTAACAATCGATCTTTTAATCATATTAAGCCGACATTCAGTAATCATATTAACTCCTCCAAATACATAACATTTTACAAAATTATATCATAATAGTTAGAAAGAGTAAATAGTTTACCATAATTTTAATAATTGTAATAATAAATTTTACATAAGCTTTTACTATTTTACATATTCATCTAAAGCTTTTGTCCTATATTCTAAAACTGGCATTTTGTCTGTTGTAGTAAAACCAGGCTCAGCATTTACAACATCTGGAATACGATTTACAATAGTAGAACATGTAAGTCTTACAGTATCTGGTTTTGGTATTGAAACTGTAGTATCAGGTTCACCACATATCATCCATTCATTTTTGTCATACTCATCAGGTCCATATACCTTACCTATACATTCGGTTTCTATATCAATTCCTTCTCTTGTTTTAGTGGTAACTACTGCTGACATACCAGTTGCATTTCCCGCTGGTATATCCATACCTAATGTTGTTGAATGTAAATCAGATCTATATGTTTTTGGAAGAGTAACCTGGGTTTGTGATGTGATATGTAATCCTAGACGAGAAGCAAGCCAACCATTAACATTCCACATGTATGAAGGTAAATATTTACCACTCTCAATTAACTCCTCTCTTTTACTATCACTTATTCTATCAATAGATGCAATATTTGCATCAAACTCACTTAAACTAAGCCCTGCTCCATGTGCCCTAGCAAGTGCTATACCATAATCTTCTACGTTATAACTTGAGCTTCCTTTTATTTTTGTTATATTATGAGTAGCTCCTGAAATTGTTGCAATTAAATTTCCCCAGAACACATCTTGATATCCACTTCCACAAAGCGTACACCCAGTTCTCTTTGCTAAGTCATCTAATTCTCTTGTCATAACCGGAGTAGAATTTATCGGATAAAAAGCTTCTTCACATGTTGAAATAGCATTTATACCAAGTTTAGCGCATAATTTAAAAGCTTCATACACATCTGACATCAAACTCATAGTCGTTATTATACAAATATCTGGTTTTTCATTTGTTAATACTTTTTCTGCCTCTTTAACATCATAAATAGTTATCCCTTTATTTTCACATCCCATAATGCTAGAAATATCTTTTCCTATTTTATTTTTATCAACATCAAATGCAGCAACAATCTCAGCACCTTTATCGTATATATATTTCATTATATATGATGACATTTTTCCACAGCCATACTGTGCAACCTTTATCTTTCTATCCATTATAACCATACCTCCTAAAAATATTTATATTTATATTTACATTTACAATTAATTTATACTTTAAATTATTATTCTAATATTTTAAAAATTTATACTTTATTTTTGGTATTGATTTTTTAATACAACTTTAACTCCGTTTAAATTTTCTTTTTGAGTATCGTCTATATTATTTTCCTTAACATATATTTGAACAGTATCATAAAAACTTATATCATCAAAGTCTATTTCTTTACCATTATTGTCTATAAATTTACAATTAGATCCTATATTTACAACAACTAGCCTGTCATTTAATAAATTTGTATGTTTATATTTTATATTTGAAGTTATAACCTTAAGTTCAACTTTTCTTACTGCACTACTAATATTTTTTACTTCTCCAATTACAAAAGTTTTGGTATTGTCTGAATATAAATCTTTTCTATTATTAACAAACCAAATTATGCCAAGTACTAAAGAAAGTATAACTACTCCAACTATAGCAATTTTTAATATTCTATGCCTTGATAAAAAATTACTAAATACTCGAAGCAATATTAAAGCGACAATAATACATCCAATTATTATTAATAATTCAGGATCCATAAATTGTTGTGCTATCATTTTTAATGTTTCCACTATTTCTCTACTCCTTTCATACTAAGGCTAACTTTTCCTTTTGCCTTATCAATTCCTATTACCTTAACCTTTACTATATCTCCTACTGCTACCTCTTCCATTGGATTTCTAACATATTTATCACTAATCTCAGATATATGAACCAAACCATCATTCTTTATTCCAACATCTACAAATGCTCCAAAATCAACTACATTTCTGACAGTTCCTGTAAGTATCATTCCTTCAGTTATATCATCAATACTTAACACATCACTTTTTACAACAATTTTTGGCATTTCATCTCTTGGATCGCGGCCTGGCTTTTTTAGTTCTGTAACAATGTCTTGCATTGTAAGACTACCTATGTTTAAAGTTTTAGAAATATTATCAATATTTACATTATCTAGTTTAGATATAACCTCCCCCATATTCTTCGTAGTTAAATTTTTAATATTGAAACCTAAACTACTAATTAATTCTTCTGCTTTTTCATATGACTCAGGATGAACCATTGTATTGTCTAAAATATTCTTTGATTCTGGTACTTTTAAAAAGCCTGCACACTGTACAAATGCTGCTTTTCCAAGTTTTGGGACCTTAAGGAATTCCTTTCTTGAATTAAATTTACCATTTTCCTCTCTATATTTTACAATATTAGTTGCTACCTGTTTATTTACCCCTGAAACATACGAAAGCAAAGATGGTGTGGCAGTATTTATATCAACGCCTACATTATTTACAACGTTTTCAACTACTCCAGTTAAAGATTCGTCTAATCTTTTTTGATTAACATCATGTTGATATTGACCAACTCCAATACTTTTCGGATCAATTTTTACAAGTTCTGCAAGTGGATCTTGAAGTCTTCTTGCAATTGATATAGCCCCTCTTATAGATACATTAATATCAGGGTATTCTTTTGTTGCAAGTTCAGATGCAGAATATACTGATGCTCCGGCCTCACTTACAATTGCATAATATACTTTTTTGTCTATTTTCTTTATAACCTCAGCTATAAACTTTTCAGACTCACGAGAAGCTGTACCATTTCCAAGTGCTATAATGTTTACATTATACTTATTTATTAATTCAATCATTGATTTTGTAGCGCCTGCAATATCATTTTGTGGTTGGGTTGGATAAATTGTTGTATAATCAAGTAATTTACCTGTATCATCTATTATTGCTATTTTACATCCTGTTCTATATGCTGGATCAAATCCCATTACCACTACATTTTTTATAGGTGGTTGCATAAGTAAGTTTTTAGCATTTACACCGAAAACTTCAATTGCTTTCTCTGAGGCTTCTTCAAATAATTCTCCTCTTATCTCTCTTTCAATTGATGGCTTTATAAGTCTTTTATATGAATCCTCAATACACAAAATTAAGTCATCTTTAAATATACTGTCACCTTTTAAAGTTTCTCTTTCCAAATATTTAAGAACACTTTCTTCATCCAAATCAAGCTTAACTTTAAGTACTTTTTCTTTTTCACCTCTTGTTATAGCAAGTATTCTATGAGATGGTATTTTCTTAATTTCTTCACTAAAATTATAATACATATCATAAACAGTTGATTCATCTTTATTTACAGCAGTTGTTACTAATTTACCTGTCCTATATGTTATTCCTCTTATCTTCTTTCTATACTTTGCATTATCTGATATATCTTCTGCAATAATATCTAAAGCTCCATTTATACATTCTTCTACTGTTTCCAATCCTTTTTCTTTATTTATATATTTTGTAACTATTTCATCTTTATTTCCATCTTTTACAGTTTGAGAAATAATAAGTTTTGCAAGTGGTTCAAGCCCTCTTTCTTTTGCTATTGTTGCCCTTGTTCTTTTTTTCTGCTTATATGGTCTATACAAATCTTCTACTTCTGTTAAGATTGAAGCGTTTAAAATGCTATTTTTTAGCTCCTCTGTAAGTTTTCCCTGTTCATCAATAAGGCGAATAACCTCATCCTTCCTAGCCTCTAAATTTCTTAAATATATTAATCTATCATTTAATTTTCTTAGGACTTCATCACTTAAGTTACCTGTTACTTCCTTTCTATATCTAGCTATAAAAGGAATTGTATTTCCTTCGTCTATTAACTTTATTGTATTTCCTATTTTATTTTTTTCAATGTTTAATTCTATTGATAATTCATCTATTATTTTCTCCATCTTTATACCCCTTAAAACTCATATTTAGATTATATATTAAAGAAAATCTTTTTTCAATACATCTAGAAAAAGTATCAAAAAAAGATTTCTATATTTATATTTAATTAAATTAAATTTTAACTTATATACAGACAAATATATATATATATTTAATTTCAGTGGAATATAACAAAATATTAATAAAATTAATTATTTTATGTATAATCTAACTCGAAATCCAACATATTCATAAACGAAGCCAATGCTTCTGCCTGGGCACCAAGAAACTGGTTTCTTATCACCTTCATCTCCATAACATCCACCTCTTGCAATAGGATCATTACTGGAGCTTTTCTCATTAGTCCATTCATATAAATTTCCAGCTAAATCATATATATTTTTGGTTTTCCAATATTCGCTAAAACCAGCAGTTCTTTTTGATCCACTACCTTCATCTGCTGGAGACATGGAGTTATAATAATTTCCATATTTACGACTATCTGTTAAACTATTTAATTCACTTTTTATCCAATTACATGTTGTGTCCCATGCTTTTCCTGTAAGTAATCCTGTTTGTACATATTTATTATTTATCATAAGTTCAGCGCTTTTTTTTGCATTCTCATAGCCTATATTTGACCAAACAATAGCATTTCTTTGGCATACCGGCTTTCCAACCTTATTGCTTGGTAATGACTCTCCTTCTGGTATTCCTGCTTCATATCTTCCAATATAAAATCCCCCATATTTCCTTACATCATATGTTTCAGTTATCATATTTGGCAATTCATCAACAACAGTTGAACTTACTTCAGAAAAGGTTACATCCTTTACATATGTTTCTTCTGTAGCAGGTATCCATACAAATTCATTATTGTTATTATCTTTTATTACTAACCCTGTTTCCTTAGTTCCCTCTAAGTATTCAAAGCCTTTTGGTATTGGTACTCCATCTTTTACCTCAGCAATTGTATTTTTCCATTCTTCCTTTACTGTTTCACTATTTGATGTATTTCCTGTTACTTCTGAAAACCATTTATACTCTGTATTATTTTCAGTTTCTCCATTCCATACTAATTTTCCTTTTATTACTGATACCTTATCTTTATACTTCTTTGTACTTGGTAATTCTGTTACCATGCTATCTCCTGATAGATTTACACTTGATTTATCAAAACTTAATGAATCATCTGTATATTTTTTTGACAAATACATCGACAATTCATCTTGTATACTAGTCATATCTTCCTTAAATGTTGCCTCTTTTGCACTTGATACTGGGTTATTTTTTGTTATTGTTAAAATAACCGCTGCCGCAAGTATTATTATTACTATTATTGTAACAATCAATACTATTAGTGATATACCTCTTTTTTGAGTTAGTTTTGTAAAATTATCTTTTTGTTTTTCTTTTTCTACTTTTTCCATATATCTCTTTCCTCTCTTTCTTTAGTTTTTATACATAGAACTAGTACGTACTTTTATTATATTGTATTTTAAATCTTTTTTCAATAACTATTTATACTTTTTCAGGGGAATTTCATAAAATTACACAAAAATGTAATATAAAGTATATACAATCACCAAATATATTGATAAAATATATTTGGTGATAAATATATTATGGAATTTAAAGAAAAATGTAAAGTATATTTTAGTTTAGTTTATAATTAATTATATACAATATATAAATTTAAATTGCTATTTTATATACAATCTTACACGAAAACCTACACGGTCATACATAGTATTAACTGGATTGCTAACACGAAAGGAAATTGAAAGTTGGGCACCGTTACCAAAATAGCTTCCTCCTCTATATACAAAATTTGTATCACTTTTTTCGGCTGTCCATTCCCATACATTTCCTGCTAAATCATAGATATTTTTTACCTTCCACTTATCATCAAAACCTGTTACTTGTTTTTTTCCATATCCTGTTATGTTTGCTAGTGATTCTGAATCCTTGTAATTTCCATACGTAGCACTATTTATTATATCAATTTTAAAACTCTCTAGCCAATGGCACATTGTATCCCAACCACATCCTGAAATCAATCCTGTTTTTACATAAGCACTATCTTCAATCATTTTTTCTGCACTATTTTTGGCATTTATATAGCTTATATTTGTCCAAACTGTAGCACCCTTTTTACTTACTGGGATTCCTTCTTTATTACTTGGTGATGTATCTCCTTCTGGTATTCCAGCTTCATATCTTCCTATATAAAATCCTCCATATTTTACAACATCTGCAGTTTCATCTATTATACCATTTGGTAAGGTATCATCGCCTGTTGGTTTAATATTGTTATAAGAAGGAAAACTTGTATCTTTTGCATATGTCCCCTCAGTTGTTGGCACCCATACAAATTCATTACCTTTCTCATCTTCTATTACAAGTCCAGTATCTTTTGTTCCTTCTTTATATTTAAATCCTTTTGGAATTGGTACTCCTTCTTTTACACTAGCTATTGTATCCTGCCATTCTTCCTTTATATTTGATGTATTTCCTATTACCTCATTAAACCATTTTTTCTCTTCTGAATTTACTTTACTATCATTTATTACCAAATTTCCATCTATTACTGATACTTTATCTTTATATTTCCTAGTACTTGGTAACTCCGTTACCATACTATCTCCTGATAGATTAACACTTGATTTATCCAAACTTGTTGGATCATCTGTATATTTCTTTGATAGATACATTGATAATTCATCCTGTATAGCTGTTACATCCTCCTTAAATGTTGCTTCTTTTGCACTACTTACTGGGTTGTTTTTTGCTATTGTTAAAATAACTACTGCTGCAAGTATTATTATCACTATTATAGTTACAATTAACACAATTAAAGATATACCTTTTTTATGAGTTAGTTTTGTAAAATCTTCTATCTTGTCTACTTTTCCCTCTTTTTTCATATATTCATTTTCCTCTCTTTCTTTAGTTCTTTTGTACATATTATTAACACCATCTAGTATACACTAAAAAAAAAAAAAAAAAAAAAAAAAAAAAAAAAAAACAATACTACATAATAATTTTATTCTAACATTTAAATTACAAAGTTATGTCCTTTTCATTACTTACTTTATAACAGATACTATAGTTAAATTTATAGTATCTGTTTTTTATATTTTTCATCGTATTTTTATTATATATATATAATCTTTTTTTCTATTTAATTACACAAAGATTAACTATAACTTACTTAATATTTCATTTATATTGTTCTCTAATACTTTATCTTTAGGATATATTTCACTTAAAAACATCATCTTCTCTTTTACAACGTTAATATATTTGTTACAATTCTCATTCATATACCTTAAATACTTAAATAAATCAATATATATTTTACAGGCATACATTATTTGTGCACTGTTATATTTATTATTTTTTAAAATAATATCTGCATTATTTAATTTATTTTCTATAACATTTTTTATCTCATCGTTTAAAACTATCTTTTTTTCTTCATCATTAATTTGATTTACTTGATTAAAAAGTAAGTCTAAATATGTAGAATACTCAATATCCAAACTTTTTCTATAGCTAAATTCATAAGGATCTAACATAACCCTTTTTTCATTTTTGTTAACTACTTCTATTTGAGATGTTAAATTCAAATTTTCGTCTGTATAAATTGGAATATTCATATATAACGCAAACCAAGCTCTAAGAGATAATACTATGGTAAAAATTGCAAATATCCCTGCTAATATATATGATACATAACTTACGTATTTATTTATATAATTACTATCTTTTGTATTATTAAAATCTAAAATTGCAATTAAAATTCCAAACACATATATTCCAAGCATATACGAAAAGTTAAGATCTACAAATGAGTGTAAAACAAAAATTAAATATGCAAACTTTATATAACTATTTTTAGATTTTATTATTACATATACTAAAATAACTACTGTTATACTAAAGCCTATAATTCCCGCCTCAACCAAAATTTGCAAAAATGAACTATGAACCTCAGTTGAACTATACTCTCTTGTCTTTACCTGTTCATATATGTTATTAAATCCTTCTCCTCCTGTACCTATAACAAAATTTTTTATACTTTTAGTAGCTATTTTAAGTGCATCAAAATAATATGTAATTCTGTCTGATGTACTCGTAGAGCCTGCAAATAAATCTTTAAATCTATATATCATTTCATTTGGAATTAAAACATAATCTAATTTTTCTTTCTTGCTATTTAAGTATAAATTATTTAAAGCTATTTCTCCTTTATCACATTTAATATACATCTTTAAATATTTAACATTATTATCCAAATTAAACTCATATTTAAAGTTGCCACTGACATTATCATAATAATTAAATACTTTTATATTTTCTTCATTTCCATTATTTTCAATTTTATTTAAACTTATACTGTATCTTATATCACCTTTTCCTACTACACTAAATACTATTAAATTGTTATTTTCTTTTATATTATTTAAAATTATATATTTAGAATTCATATTATTTGTATCTTTAATAATTAATGGTTTTGTGTATGATATAGCTATAATACAATATACTGCACTTAATAATATAAAAAGAGAAAAAATAATTATTTTATAATTTTTGATTAATTTACTGTTTATTTTTTTCTTTAATTTATTTAAATATATATTGTATAAAATTAAAATCATAAACCTAAAAACAAATGATAGTAATATGAATATTAAAAATATAGCATACACTCTTTGACTTAGCATATTTTTATACATCAAACTAGAATATATGCCAGTTATACCAGCTAATGGTATGTATATTAAAACATTTTCTACTATATTTTTTCTGTTTATAACAAAATATAGTATAGCTGAAATTATGCAAAGTAAAATTACAGTCCTACATCCTGTAAGAATAATTGTTGATACTAGTATAAAAATAGCTACATACAAGACTGAATTTACCCAAATATTTTTCTTTTTATGTATAAAATGATTAGCAAAAATAACAGATATCATACATAAAATTGCAAGCACATTTGCATATTGAAGAGTTCCTGACATTCTAGTATAATCTCTATCTAAATATCCAGAATCAAAATATGTTAAGAAGTTTTCAAGATATCTACTTCCAACAGCATCTACACTTAGTATACACTGCAAAAGTGTAATTGCAATTATTGTATATACATATATTTTTTTATTATCTGAATTTTTAACTATCGTATAAACAAAGTATAAGCTAAAATACCTTACTGCCTCATATATACTACTATTTAAATCAGCGTAGTTATTAAATATAATTGGTAATACATAACTAAATGAAAGCAACAGAAGTAATATTGAAATTATATCTATTGTGTAATTTTTGTTTTTTACATTATTGTAAATTAAAATAATTATCCTTACTAATGAAATTATTGATACGCCCATACTTACTAAGAGTATATCTGATTTATAAAATCCACCTTTAAACAAGGATAACATTACAAGTAAAATAACTAATATATAATCAATTACTTTATTTACAAAGTTTATTATTTTCATGGTTTCACCTAAGCAAATTATACCATAACACTTATTTTCTTACAAGAATTTGAAAATTTTATTTGATAAAATTAAATAATTTTTATTGAATTAAAAATGTAGTCTAGAAAGAATTGAAAAAAAAGCAAAAAAAATAGAACCAAGCATAAAAATAAATTTCGCTTAGTTCTTAGTGTTTGGTGCCCCAGAAGCGATTCGAACGCCCGACCCACGGCTTAGAAGGCCGTTGCTCTATCCAACTGAGCTACTGGAGCATGTATATGTTATACTCAACACTTTTAAAAGTATAACATATTAAAGCTAAAAAATCAATACTAAAATTAAATTTTCTACTATTTTTTGCTAAATTTTTCTTCTAAGTATTCATCGTATGTCATTCTCTTATCTATTACACCATCATCTGTTAATTCAATTATTCTATTTGCAACAGTCTGTATAAATTGATGATCATGAGATGTAAATATCATTTCAGCATTACTACGTATTAAACCATTATTAAGTGCTGTAATACTTTCTAGATCTAAATGGTTAGTAGGTTCATCTAAAAATATTAAATTTGGATTTTCAAGCATACATCTTGATAACATACATCTTGCTCTTTCTCCACCTGATAAAACATTTACCTTTTTTAAAGACTCCTCACCAGAAAATAGCATCCTACCTAAGAAACTACGTATAATTGTTTCATCATTTATACCATATGCTTCTGCAATCCATTCTACTATAGACTTATCGGAACTAAAATAATCATCGTTTGCCTGTGGTAAATATGATGCCTTTATAGTTTTTCCAAAAGTAACTTTTCCCTTATCTTGTTTTATTTCTCCTGCAAGTATTCTAAAAAGACATGTTTTAGCTAAAGAATTATCACCAAGTAAAACAATTTTATCTCCTTTTAAAACTTTAAATGAAACATTTTTTAAAAGTTGTACACCGTCTATTTGTTTTGAAATGTTATCTACATCTAAAATTTCTTTACCAGATGGTCTTTCTGGTTTAAATTCTATAAATGGATATCTTCTTGTAGATGGTTTTATCTCATCTAACTGAATTTTTTCTAATGTTTTCTTTCTTGAAGTTGCTTGTTTTGATTTTGAAGCATTAGCACTAAATCTTCTAATAAAATCTTCTAATTCTTTTATTTTTTCTTCTTTCTTTTTATTAGCATCTTTCATTTGTTTTAGTGCAAGTTGACTTGATTCATACCAAAAATCATAATTTCCAACATATAATTTTATTTTTCCATAATCTACATCTAAAATATGTGTACATACTTTATTTAAAAAATATCTATCATGAGATACAACTATTACTGTATTTTCAAAATTTATTAAAAACTCTTCTAACCATGCTATTGCAGATATATCTAAATGGTTAGTTGGTTCATCTAAAAGCAAAATATCAGGATTTCCAAACAAAGCTTGGGCTAAAAGTACTTTTACCTTTTCATTTCCATTTAATTCCCTCATATATTTATCATGAAGTGATACATCAATTCCAAGTCCATTTAAAAGTTCTGCAGCATCAGACTCTGCCATCCAACCATTTAAATCTGCAAACTGTGCCTCTAATTCTCCTGCTTTTATTCCATCTTCATCACTAAAATCTTCTTTTGCATACAAAGCTTCTTTTTCTTTCATTATAGAATAAAGTTCTGTATTACCTCTAATTACAGTATCCAAAACTTTTACATCGTCATATGCATAATGGTCCTGTTTTAACACACTTATTCTTTCTTTAGGTGATTTTGATACTTCACCTTCACTTGGTTCTAATTCCCCAGATAGAACCTTTAAAAAAGTAGATTTCCCTGCACCATTTGCCCCTATTATTCCATAGCAATTTCCATTTGAAAATTTTACATTTACATCTTCAAATAAAGTCCTTTTTCCGAATCTAATTGTAACTCCTCTTGTTTCTAACATTTTATCTCTCCTTTAATTTCTTGTATATTTTACTATATAACTTGATTTTTTTCAAGCTTTTTTCCCATCTTAAGCAAAAGACAACCCAAATGTTAAACAATTGTCTAATATTTGGGTTATTAATAAGTTATTTATTACTTTACTTTTCGTGGCATACTCTGCTGCTTTGGAATCTTAAGTAATTTATTATTCTTAGGTCTTACTTTTTTGTGTCCATCAAGGTTATAATTTGACCTCTTAATTTTTTCATCATCATTAAAAGTATTCTTCATACTTTTTGGATAACTAAAAATGTTTTTTGGATAACTAAAAATGTTTTTCTTACTCATAAGAACAGCTCCTTAAAAATTTAATTAAATTTATATATCATTATATATGTAAACTATTCTATCATAATATGCTATGTTTGTCAATTAATCTTGATTTTTATATCAAAATAATGTAAAATATTTATGGTGAGAAAAATGTCAAAAAAAATAGAAAAAGAAGAATTTAAAAAAGTTATCGAAAATAAAGGGAAAGAAACAAGAAAAAAAACAGAAAAGGCAATAAACGAATATAAAGAATTTGCTCTAAAAGGAAATGTACTTGATATGGCAATAGGTGTTGTTATAGGTACTGCATTTACTTCAATAGTAAATACACTTGTATCATCAATAATCACTCCTCTTTTAGGATTACTTACAAATAAAGTAGATTTATCATCTCTATTCATAACTTTACATGGGCCAAAAGCATCAACAATTGCAGAAGCAAAAGCTGCTGGTTCACTTATTTTAACTTATGGTGAATTACTAAATGCAATTTTATATTTCTTTATAATTTCATTTACTCTATTTATTGTTGTTAAGTTTATAAAAAAAGGAAAAAAGAAAGAAAAAGAAGTTATAGAAAAGACAACAAAAATTTGCCCATATTGCTATAGTGAGATTCCAATTAAAGCAACTAGATGTGCTCATTGTACAAGTATACTAAATGAAAATTGTAACACAAAAGTTAAAAAAACTGATATTAAAAATTAATAAATTAAACCTATTACTTGCAGAAAAGAACCAGATAATAAAATCTGGTTCTTTATTTAAACAAACTAAAATTACTTTTTGTTTACTAGATCTTTTAAAGCTTTTCCAGCTTTGAAAACTGGAGCTTTAGAAGCTGGTATTTTGATTTCAGCTTTAGTTTGTGGGTTTCTTCCTTTTCTAGCAGCTCTTTGTCTTACTTCGAAAGTACCGAATCCTACTAATTGAACTTTTTCACCATTTTTAAGTGCACTTTCAACACTTACAACGAAAGCATCTAAAGCAGCTTCAGCAGCTTTTTTTGTTAATTTGCTTTCTTCAGCAATTTTAGCGATTAATTCAGCTTTATTCATTATAAATCCCTCCTATTTACAAGTACAATATACTACAAACATAGGCTATTGTCAACACTTTTTTTACATTTTTTCTACTTTTTTTTCTTTTTATCAATGATTTTACATATTTTGTTTCCATAAGGAAGTTGCATAATTTCCTCATTACTTAATATATTAAACTTAATCAAAATAAAGGCATATGAAGCGATTGCAAGCAATATAGTAAGTATAGTGTTTAGTGATGTTGGTGTATTTATGTAACCAAGTCCTTTATTACAAAGAAAAGTGCATATTGCCATTAAAAATGTGGCAAACACTGGTTTAATTAATATCTCTTTCATATTAGGAACTTCTTTTAAAGTTTTAAATAAAATTATAAATGAAAGTGTACATGTTATAGCCTGGTAAATTATGGTTGTAATTGTTGGAACAACTATACCATACTTAGGAATAAATATAACATTTAAAATATATTTTACAATTGCTCCACTAAGTAGACAAATTCCCGGCACATACAATTTTCCTAGTCCCTGAAGTGAACCATATATAGTTTGTGCCACAACAGAAAATACTAATACCCAACATTGTATTTGTAAAAGCCATGCCCCTTCTGTTGCATTTGGAAATATAAGTGCAAAAATATTATTAGCAAGTAAGAACATACCAGCAGCACATGGCAATGCTATAAGAACTGAAGTTTTAAGTGAGAAATTAATTTTATTAACTGCTGCCTCTTTATTTTTCTTAGCCATTGCACTAGATATAAATGGCACTAATGCAACTGAAAATGCCACATTTATAGACAATGGAACAGACATTAATATATCTACCTTTCCAAGTAAAATTCCATTTTGCCTATTTGCTTCTTCTAATGTTAGTCCAAACCTTTGTAACCCATTCATAACAGTTACTGTATCGATAACATTTGAAAGAGCAACAACAACACTACCAAATGATATTGGAATAACATATGAAATCAACTTTTTTACAATTGTCTTTCTAGGTGTTATAGCAAACTTCTCAGATTTTTCTATATCCTTCCATATATCTTTTTTATTTCTGTTATAATATGTTAACATATAAAAGAATGCTGTTGAAGCTGCAACTGTAGTAGCAAGCGTAGAACCAGCTGCCATAATTTCTGGTGTTTTACCAAGTAACATTACAACAAATATAATTGAAAAAGCACTGTTTACAATTTGTTCAATAATTTGGGCCTTACTATACTCCATCATGTTACCCATTCCAACAAAATATCCTCTTAATACAGCAGACATAGCAACAAATATAATTGCTGGTGCAAGAGCCATAAGTGTATATTTTACACCTGGATTTGATAAAATTGTGTTTGATATAAATCCAGCGCCAAAGAAAAGCATAAGAGCAAACATAACACCTACAAAAGTAAATACATACATTGCTGTTCTAAAAATTCTATGTGCTCCTCTTTTATCCCCTATAGCTATTTTTTCTGATACAAGTTTTGATATTGTATTTGGAATTCCCATTGTGGCTACTGCAAGTATTAAAGTATAAACAGTAAAACCTGATCCATAATAACTATTTCCTGTATCTGAAAATTGTTTAAAATTTGTAAGTATTACTCTATATATAAATCCAAAAACTTTTATCAAAATTTGAGATACCATTATTACAAGTACCCCATTCATAAAGCTTTGTTTTTTTACTGCCAAAAAATCACTCCCTCTTTAAACTATATTAATCAACATATCAATTATACCATATTGAATTTTTAATAACAACATTTATGATAATTTTTTCACATTTATTATGACACAAAAAGTATCCTCAGTTGAAATATAATCAACTGAGGAAAAATAAATTATTTATCATTAATAATAGCAATTATTATTTATTATTATTTTCCTTATTGCCTTTTTGCTTTTTAGAAAATTTTATATTATTTTTATTAAGTTTAAATCTACCTTTATTTTCATCGAATTTTCCTAGAGCTTCATGTCTTATCACAGTAAAGTTATTAAGTAATCTTCCAGTGAATACAATGACTGCTCCAAGATATAAATCTAAATTTAGCTTTGTTCCTATATAAACTAAAAATATAGCTATCAAAGAATTTCCAAAAAAGCCTGTTAAAAATACATTCATCTTAAATTTCTTTTCTATATTTGCAGAAAAAGCCCCAAAAACAGAATCAAGGCAAGCAAGTATTGCAACAGCAATATATTGTGAAAATGAATATGGAACAATAACATTAAGTCCTGTTAAAATACCTGCTATTACAAATAGTAAAAGTATTAATATACCTATCATATCATAACTCCTTTATTTATTTACAGTAACTGCAGTTTTAAAAGTAAGATTTCCCTCATACTTAGGAATATTTACTTCTTTTTCTCTGGTCATAGATACCCCTACACCCAATTGCTTTAGCATATCAACTACACCATTTTTTATATTCATTGCACTTTCTAAATATTGTGCATTTCCTATTGCTTTTATTTCAAATGGTGCTGCCACCTTTTGATAATTAACTTGAATAACAGGTCCAACACATCTGATCGCAGATGTAGAGATTATTCTTTGACCATTTACACTTATAGCTTCTGCTCCTGCAGCTTTTAATTCATTAACCACTGTAAGCACATCACTATCATGTACTAATGTATCTGTTCTTGTTGATGTGTCACTAGGTGTTTCGCCATCACTTAGAGTAATTATAACACCTTCACCTTTTACATCTGTAGTCCCTGATAGCAAGCTTAAATAATCAATTTGGTTTTTCATTGAAGCAATTAAGCTATTATTTGTAGATGAACTATTTTGATATTCTTCAACAACCTTTTGACTTTCATCATATTTGCTTTTTAATTCATTATAATTCCTTTGCAAATTAACTAATTCATCAGAAAGTTGAGCTTCCCTTTTGCCTTGCAATACCTCTTCAGTATTGCTTATTGTTTTCATTTGTGCAACTAACATCAAACTTAAAAAGAACAAAGCAATACCTATGCATACATAAGTAGCTACTGAATATTTTTTACAAAAGCTTTTTAAAGTATTAAAAAACTTATTATTCTTTTTTACATTTTTTTTATTTTCTGTCAATTAATTCACATCCTCCTTAAAAACTCGAGTATGTAGGTCTTGTTTTTGTCATATCTATAACGCCTACACTATCTTCTGCAATACTTTTAAGTATTGTTTTTAAAAATACCATTTTATACTCTAAATCAGTATCATTTGGAAAAATTATGTTTAGTTTATCATTTATTGTTATGGTTGTCAAGGAGTTTTCAAAACTTACCTTTGTTATTTTCCCACTTATTTCATCTTTTTTAAATTCTTTCTCTATCTTTTTATATATCTCAATTTTTGACAAATCTGTATCATTTATTTTTTTACCAAGCATTACCTCATCATCAAAAGTAACTCCTGTAAGTAATATTTCATCATTTTTTTTGCTATTAATATCAACCTCTTCTAATATATATCCATCATCACTAAGTGAGAAAAATTTGTTATTATCCTTATCGTATGCAAAATATTTACAAGTTCTTTCAACAACATCAATTTTAATTTCATTTGGAAGTTTTAATTTAAGTTTTATACTTTCGACATATGGAAGAGTAGTAACAGCTTTTTTATCACTTGTAAAATATTCAATAAAAATATTTTTTCCAACTTCAATTCCTGCTTTATTTACAATATCTTCTTTAGAGTATTTCATAGTTTCATTTAATTCAACATTTTCTAAATTAAAAGCTTTAAGAGTAAGTAACAAATATACCCCAGCAATCATAGCTCCAAAAATTACAAAGAAAAAAATTATTCTAGCTACTTTTCTTTTTTTCTTTCTTTCTTTTACAGTTACTTTTCCTGAATATTGTATATTACTTCCATTATTTGATTTTTTTTTGCTATTACTTGTCCCACTTTTTTTATTTGATACATTAGTAGATCTTTTTGTATTTTTTTCCATATATTACACCTACTTTTTTATTACCTCAGATATACATTTATATATTTTATTATCTACTCCATTTAAAACAAGTTTAGACGAATTTTCTGACATCATATTAATTATTTTTTCATCTAACATGTATACTATTTTACTATATAAAAGAGTAGTAGTAAGGTCTTTTTGTTCTATAATAATTCCAGCATGAGCATCAGATAATACTTTAGCGTTATAATACTGATGATTTTCAGCCGCACTTGGAAGTGGTATAAGAATAGAAGGTTTAGAGGCTATTTCAAGTTCTGTAATAGTCATTGCACCAGATCTAGTTATACATATATCCGCAATTTTATACATTTTTGGCATATCAAATACAAACTTTTCAATTTTTATATAATCGTCAAGTTTAATATTTTTATCTTTTTCAACTCGTTTCTTCTTTTCTATTATATCATCATAATTTTTGTTTCCAGCAACAAGTATTACAAAAAATTCTTCACTTAATTTCTCTACTACCATATCAAAGACAATTTGATTAAATTTCATTGCACCTTGACTTCCACCTGTAACTAAAACAATCTTTTTATCTATCTTATCAAATCCAAGCTCTTTTTTACATCTATCTCTATCTAAATTATTTATATCTTCTCTGCTAAATTTTGCTGGAGTTCCAGTATATACAACATTATCTTTTCTTTTTAATCTAGTTTTTGCATCAGAAAATCCAACCATAACTTTATCTGCCTTTTTAGCGAGAAGTTTTACTGAAATTCCAGGAAATGCATTACTTTCATGCAAAACATACGGAACTTTACATTTTTTAGCAGCAAGCATTACAGGGCCACAGATATATCCTCCAGTCCCTATAACTAGATCAGGTTTAAATTCTTTTATTATTTTTACACTATCAGAAATTCCTTTATATGTTTCAGTTACTGCTTTTATATTTTTAAAAGTTAAACTCCTAATAAGTTTTCCTGTCCTTATATGCTTTATTTCAAATCCAGATTTTTTTACTAGTTCATTTTCAAGACCTGTCTTAGTTCCAATAAATAGGACTTCAGTATCAGGTTTGTTCTTTAGTATAATTCCTGCTATAGCAATTGCAGGATTTATATGTCCACCTGTTCCAGCACACGCAAAAATAACTTTCATAAATAATTCCTCTCTTTTTATTAATTTTTTCTACAAGTTCTTGATATATTAAGAAGTATTCCCATTGCACATAAATTTATAAATAGAGCTGTTCCACCATAGCTAAAAAATGGTAGTGGCATTCCTGTTACAGGTACAGTACATGTAACAACAGCTATATTTACCAAAATTTGCAGTGCAAACGCACTTGTAATACCAGTTGCAAGTAAAGAACCATACATATCCCTTGCCGTTATAGCAATTCTATATCCTCTATATATAAAAAATGAAAATAGTGCAAGCACTGTAACTGTTCCAACAAGCCCTAATTCTTCACCTAAAACTGAGAATATAAAATCATTTTGAGCCTCTGGAAGCCATAAATATTTTTGTCTACTCTGTCCAAGCCCTCTTCCAAAAATTCCACCTGAACCAATAGCATATAAACTTTGGGCTGCTTGCCAATTTCCACCTTTTATATCCTCTTCAGGATTTAAAAATGAAACTATTCTATCAAGTCTAAAAGAGCCACCAGATTCCGTTGAATCACCACTACTTGGCATGAATATAAATACTGCGAGCATAGCGGCTGCAGCTATTATTCCTGCTATGATATATCTTGCTTTTACTTTTATACCACTTACAAATATTATAGAGCAAGCTGCAACAAACATTACTATTGTACCACTAAGGTGCTTTTGCATAAACATTACTATTACAACTAAAAGTAGCATTAAAATTGGTATTATATATCCTTTAAAAGAAGTTAGTTTCTTGTAATTTAATGACAAATATGTTGACATTCCAATAACTAATCCTATTTTCATTATTTCAGATGGTTGAAAAACAAGAGCCCCAAAGCCAAGCCATCTTTTAGCTCCATTTCTTGTTTGACCAAGAGGTGTTAAAACTAAAACTAAAAGTACAAGACATATTATATAAAATAAATATCCCCATTTTTTATACCTTTTATAATCAATATTTGAAATTATTATCATAAAAATAAATCCAATAATTCCAAAGAAAAGTTGTCTTACTAAAAAATAATTACTATTGTTATAGTTACTAAGTGCATAATATGAGCTTGCTGATGCAACCATAACTATACCTGCACAAAGAAGTATAATTATAGTTATAAGCATACCAAAATCCAAATTATTTTTAGTATCTTTTTCGTTATTTTCAGTTCCATCAGTAATTAATTTTAATTTTTTCATTTTTCACCTACTTATACCATATACGCTACAAAACATAATATAGCAGTTATACCCCAAAATAAAATTACAACTTTAGTTTCTTTCATTCCAGACAGTTCTAAATGATGATGGAAAGGAGCCATCTTAAATATTCTCTTTCCTTTAGTTAGTTTAAAATAAGTAACTTGTAATATAACTGATAAAGTATCTATTATACAAACAAATGCAACTATTGCAAGATATACTTCCATTTTCATCATAATTGCAATTGCAGCTACTGCACCACCAAGTGCAAGAGAACCTGTGTCTCCCATAAATACTTTTGCCGGATGAAAATTAAATAATAAAAATGCAAGACATGTTCCAACACTTGAAGCCCCAAGAATTATCATCTCTGTATTTGAATTTTTTACAGCAACTATTGTAAAAAATGTCATTATTATTGCAACAACTCCTGATGCAAGCCCGTCTAGGCCATCTGTTAAGTTTACTGCATTACTTGTACCTATAAGTATAAATGCTATAAATATTATAAACGCTCCAACTGATAAAGTAATTGGACTACTAATAAATGGAAGTGTTATGTCTGTACCTAGTTTAAAAACCTTAAGATACATGAAAATAAATATAGCAGTTACAAGCACAAGTCCAAATATTTTTTTAAGAGGAGAAAGGCCCTTAGTATTTTTCTTAACTAATTTCTTGTAATCATCTATAAAACCAACTAAACCAAATCCAAGTATTGATACTATAGCAAGAAGTAATGTTGGGTATTTTATTGAATTTATTGCAAGTATTACAACTATTACGATAAGCATAATAATTCCACCCATTGTTGGTGTTCCCTGCTTTTTTAAATGTTCTTTTGGTCCATCATTCCTTACGACCTGACCTACCTTAAATTTTTTTAGTATTGGCATTACAAAAAGTCCAACAACAAAGGTAGCAACGAAAGCTACAATTAAATTTAATGTTTGTGTATTCATAAGTTTTCTTTCTCCTTCTTTATTCTTATTCTATGTTTTTATCTGGCATACTTTCTGCAAGAGATTTTACAACTTCTCTTTCATCAAAATGAATTTTTTTGTTATTTTTAAGTATTTGATATGTTTCATGTCCCTTGCCAGCAAGTATTATTATATCATTTTTCCAAGCTATTCTCATTGCAAATTTAATAGCTTCTTTTCTATTTTCTATACATTTATATAATCCCTTTGTCTTTTTCATTCCTTCTTCTATATCTTGCATAATCTTAGAAGGTGATTCATTTCTTGGATTATCTGTAGTAATAACCGTAAAGTCTGCAAGTCTTCCTGCAATCTCACCCATCATTGCACGTTTTGGTACATCTCTATTACCTCCACATCCAAAGACACATATAATTCTGCCCTTGGCATGTCTTTTTACAGCACTAAGTATTGCTTCTAAACTAGATGGTGTATGTGCATAATCAATCATTACAGTAAATGTTTTGTTAATAGGTACTATCTCGCTTCTACCAGGTACCTTTACATTTGCAAGAGCAAGTAAAATAGCATCCATTTGACAATTAAATAAACTACATACTGCTATTGCTGCTAAGCTGTTATATATTGTATATTTTCCTGGTATATTAACATGTATAGTTTCTAGCATTTTATTTACATACATTTTAAATTCAACATAATCTGCATTGATTCTAAGATCCGTTGCAGTAAGATTTACTTGATTATCAAGTCCAAATGTTGCATGTTTACATGTTAGCATCTTTATTAATTTTGGTGCATATATATCATCACCATTTACAATTGCAAGATCTGATATATCAAATAATTTTTTCTTTGCCATTAGGTAACTATCCATTGTTTTATGAAAATCTAAATGATCTTCTGATAAATTTGTAAAAACACTTACAAAAAAATGTATACCATATACTCTATCAAGTGATAATGCATGTGAACTTACTTCCATAACAACATATTCCATACCACTATCTACCATATCTCTTAATAGTTTTTGCAAATCAAGTGATTCTGGTGATGTTCTTGTTGCTTCAATTTGTTTATTACCATATGTGTTATATATTGTACCAATCATACCTGTCTTTTTACCAGAAGCATTCATTATATCTCTTATCATATATGCAGTTGTTGTTTTTCCTTTTGTACCTGTTATTCCAATCATTTTTAATTTACTAGATGGATTATCATAATATGTACTTGCAACAACAGCAAGTGCAATTCTTGAATTTTCAACTTTAATTATCGTTATACCTTTATCAAGATATTTTGATGTATCTATATCATTTTCAACAATTACACAAATTGCTCCATTACCAATGGCCTCATCTATATAATCATTTCCATCTTTTTCGTATCCCTTAACTGCAACAAATACATCTTTTTTTTCTATTTTTTTAGAATCATATTCTACTTTTCCTATTTCAACATTAGTTGTTCCAATTACTTCATTTGTAGTAAGATTTTCAATTAAATATTGTAAAAGCATTTTCTTTGCCTCCCTTTATTTTAATACATTAAATTATATCACATAACACTACCTTTTAAAACTTATAATTATAAATTATATAAATTTTATGGCAAATCTGTTGTATCAACACATTTTATTGTAACAATGGAACCTTTTTCAACTACAGTTCCTGGAGTTGGATCTTGAGTTAAAACATATCCATTTCCAACAATTCTTACATTAAGTCCTGCTGCTTTAAACTTAGCAGTGGCAACTTCAGCAGTTTTGTTTCTTACATCTGGTACATCAACTGTTTGCTTAGCATCATCTGTTGTATATACTCTAACAGTAGAGCCTTCCATAAGTGATGCCCCTGCCTTTGGAATTTGTTCTTTTATTACATCAGAATCATTTAAATTATTATCTGAAGCAATACTAAATCCTTTTTCTGAAAGTAGTTTTTTAGCTTCTCCTACAGTTTTAGAAGTTACATCTGGTATTAATGTTTCTTTTATATCATTATCTTCAATTGTATAATCTGGTGCAATATCAAGATATCTTAAACATTCATCTAAAATTGATCCTACAACGGGTGCGCAAATTGCTGCTCCACCGTGACCTGCCTCACTTTTTGGATCATAAATATTCATTACAACTACAAGTTCTGGATTTACAATTGGAGCTATGGATGCATATCCTGCCATATATACTTTTTGGTCTCCTCTTCCTTCTTCACCTGTAGCTGTCTTTCCTCCAACTCTATATCCCTTAACAGCTCCTGATTTTGCTGTACCAGTTTTAGCTGTATCTTCAAGAGCACTAAGTAAAAGATCTGATGTTTCTTTTGACATTATTTGTTTTATTACTTTTGACTCTGTTTTTTCATCGTAATTTCCACTTCCACTTTTTATCTCCTTTACCACATATGGCTGAACAAGATAACCACCATTTGCTATTGCACTGTAGTTTACAGCAGTTTGAAGTGTTGTTATTTGAATTGTTTGACCAAATGAAGTTGTAGCAAGGTCAACTGCTGTCATAGAAGCTGGGTTATGCATTATTCCACTTGCCTCACCAGGAAGATCAATTCCAGTTTTCGAAGCAAGATTAAACGCTTCTAAATATTTACAAAAATGTTCTATTCCTATTCTTTGACCAAGTTGCATAAAAACAGGGTTACATGAATTCATTATTCCTTGTCTTAATGACTCTGAACCATGTGATCTAGGATATCTCCAGCATTTAATAGTCCAAGTTCCTACTTGCATGCTACCGCTACAACTAAAATCACCTGCTTTATCCATTTGAGCTACATTTTCCTCAAGAGCTGCAGTAGCTGTTACAATCTTAAAAGTAGAACCAGGTTCTTGTGTATCTGAAATTACCTTATTACGCCACATTGCAGCAAGTTCTTCACTTTTTTCTTTTTTACTTAATGTTTCCCATTTATTTTTTAATTCATCAGTATTTGGAGTAAACGGTTCATTAGGGTCATAACTTGGATAATTTGCCATTGCAAGTACTTCACCTGTTGATGGTCTCATAACAACTGCCATTCCATACTGAGCAATGTTTTCTTTAATTGCTTTTGATAAATATTTTTCTACAATAGACTGAATTGTCGCATCAATTGTAAGTACAATATCTTTACCATCAGTTGGAGCTACATACTGTTCATTTGTAAAAGGTGTTTCTCTTCCTTTACCATCAGTACTTCCAACTATTTTACCAGGGATTCCTGCAAGATCACTGTTATAATATGCCTCTATCCCTTCAAGTCCTACATTATCTGTTCCAACAAATCCAAGAACATTAGCAAGTAATGTTGAATACGGATATACTCTTTTTGTATCTTCATCTACCCTTATACCAGAAATTTGTTCATCACTAATATAGTTAAGTAATTTTGTTGCCTTATCTTCATCAACTTTTGTTGCAATAGTTTCACTAGAAGAATTTTTACTTAATTTTGCAAGTACATCATCTTTATTTATTTCTAAAATTTCAGCTATTTTAGTTGCAATTTCATCTTTTTTATCTTTATCAACACTATTTGGAACTGCCGTTACAATATTTACAGATACACTTTGAGCAAGCACCTTTTCACCTGTTGCATCATATATTGTTCCACGTTTTGCAGCAACAGATCTTTGTCTTGTTTGCTGTTCATAAGCTTTTTCTTCATAATGTTTAGATTTTATCACCTGTATGTATATAAGTCTTGAAAGTAAAATTAGTGCAAGTATTCCACAACCAATTAAAATCTTAATTATTCTTTTTTGATTTTTTAATGCCATATATGACAAATATATTCACCTCTTAATCTGTTAAATATTTTAACATAAAACAAAAACCAAGTCAAACATATATGTAAGTATACTATATGATACTTAATATTTGACCTGGTTATTACAAGTTTATTTAAATAAATTACCAAAAAATTGTGAAATTTTATCTCCTATTTCTTGAAAAAATGTGGACTCATCTTGAAGTTCAACTGAATTATTAGTTTTTGAAGTATCAACATATATAGTTTGATTCTTATCTGGCTTCTGCATTCCTAATTTTTGCTTTGCATAAGCTTCTATCTCATTTAAATCTGTATTTTGTTCAACATCTATTTGAGAAGTAACAAGCGCTGACTCTGCTTTAGTCAAGTCACTTGCTAAACTTTGTGATTTCAAATTTTTTTCATTTATAATGTTATATCTATATACAAGAACTAATGCCATAGTAAATACGCATACAATCATAATCACAGATGATGCTTTAGCCTTTGATTTTGGCTGAGCTTTTGCTTTTTTATTTACATTTTTTCTTCTTGCCTTTTTTTCATCATATGTATAATCTATCTTTCTTGCTGCACTTCCTGATTCATAATAATTATATCCGTAACTTTTTCTTGCTGGCATATGTTCTCACCTCTTTTCATTATATTTTTTCAAAAACTCTTAATTTGGCACTTCTTGCTCTTGGATTGTCTTGTAATTCATTCTCGTCACAAACTATTGGTTTTTTTGTAATTATTTTTCCATATGATTTACATCCACACACGCATACTGGAAAATCTTTTGGACATGTACATCTACCTTCTAGTTCTTCATATGTATGTTTAATAATTTTATCCTCTAAAGAATGGAAAGTAATTATAGCAAGTCTTCCTTGTGAATTTAAAGAATGAACAATATCTTTTACAGTTTGCCTTAACCTAATTAATTCTTCATTTACTTCTATTCTTATTGCTTGGAAAACTCTTTTAGCAGGATGTTGTTTCTCATTTAATGCCCTTGCTGGCATTGATGATTTTATAACATCTACTAATTCAAAAGTTGTTTTTATCTCGTTTTCTTTTCTTTTTAAGCAAATATTTCTGGCTATACTTTTTGAATATCTTTCCTCTCCATATTCTCTAAATATAGCTGTCAATTTTTCTTCTGGATATTTATTTACGACCTCGTAAGCTGAAAGTGTGTCATCTCTATTCATTCTCATATCTAATCTTGCGTCATGCATATAACTAAAACCACGTTCTGCCTCATCTAGCTGATAAGAAGATACTCCTAAATCAAGCAACATTCCGTCTATTTTAGTTATTTGTAGTTTATTTAAAATTTCTATTATATTAGAATTATTATCGTGTACAAATTTTACATTGTTAAACTTACTTAGACGCTTTTTAGCAGCTTCAATTGCATCTTTATCTCTATCTATTCCGATAAGAAGTCCTGTGTTATCAAGTTTTTCTAAAATATTATATGAATGTCCTCCACCGCCCAAAGTTCCATCTACATATATTCCGTCTTTTTTTATATTTAAATTTTCAATACATTCGTTTAAGAGTATTGATTTATGTTTAAATTCCATTTCTACTCCATTACTAGTTTTATAAATATTAAAATTATATCTTTTGTACATTTGCTTTTTTTCTTTTGTATAAAATTCTTTTGTTTTTTATTATTCATAAGTTTATATATTTATAATATCTTTGGTTAATATATTTAAATGCCTAAATTAGACATTTGAATAGCAATTTCATTTACATCCATGTTTTCTTTATCTGTATATTCAAGCCATTTATCTTTATCCCATATTTCAACTCTTGTTGAAACACCTACTATAAAAACTTCTTTTGAAAGTCCTGCATAATCCCTTAAATTTTGTGGGATATTTATTCTTCCTTGTTTATCAGTTTCACATTCAGTAGCACCAGCAAAGAAAAAACGAATAAAATTACGAGCATTTGGATTTGTAAGTGGAAGAGATTTAAGTTTTGCTTCAAATGTTGCCCATTCTTCTTTTGAGTATGCAAACAAACAATTATCAAGTCCTTTTGTTACAATAAAAGAATGTCCCAAATCATCACGAAATTTTGCAGGAACGCTAACTCTTCCTTTATCATCAAGTTTGTTATTATACTCTCCAAGTAACATTTAAAAGCTCACCTCCATTTTTACCACTTTGCCCCATTTTTTACCACTTAGCTATATTTTAGTATATAATTTAGGAAAAATCAATACTTTTTCAAAAAAAAATTAAAAAAATATATATTAGAATTATGTACTTTGAATTTTATATTTAATATTATAAATACCATATTAATAATAAATTAAATCTCCAATTTAAAAAAAAACAAAAGTGACATAGTTTTCTTTACTATATCACTTAAAAATTAAACATTAATCTTGAAATTATAACTTCTACTTTATATAAAGCCTAAGGCGGAATCCTACATCATCATTATAGTATGAAGAAGTACAGTCGTTACGACACGAAATCGAGCTAATTTCTCCATTATTACAGTAACTACCACCACGATTGACACTACCAGTACTATGAAATTCTGCTGTCCATTCCCATACACTTCCTGCTAAATCATATATATTCTTTGTTTTCCAACTTTCGTTAAAGCCAGCCGTTCTTTTTACTCCGTTATTTTTATTAGCTAGACCTAAGGAATTGATATAATTTCCGTAGTATCTACTATCTGATAAACTTGCTGATGTATTAATACTGTTCAAACTATCCTTTATCCAGTAACAAGTTCTATCCCATGCTCTTCCTGTAATTAGTCCTGTTTGCACATATTCATTACTTATCATACTTTCTGCACTTGCTTTAGCATTTATATAATTTATATTTGTCCAAACTATTGCACCTTTCTTACTTACTGGAATTCCTATTTTATTACTTGTTGATATATCTCCTTCTGGTATTCCTGCTTCATATCTTCCTATATAAAAACCTCCATACTTTTCTACATCTGTTATTTCTTCTATTATTTCATTTGGCAATGTATCATCTCCTGTTGGTTTAGTGACAGGAAAACTTGTATCTTTTACATATGTTTCAACAGTTGCTGGTACCCATACGAATTCATTACCTTTTCCATCCTGTATTACAAGTCCTGTATCTTTTGTTCCTTCTTTGTATTCAAATCCTTTTGGTATAGGTACTCCTTCAACTTCTTCTGATATTTTGTCTTTCCATTCATCTCTTACACTTTCACTTTTAGCATTTGCTCCATCTGTTACTTCTGAAAACCATTTATACTCTGTATTATTTTTTGTTTCTCCATTCCATGCCAATTTTCCTTTTATTACTAATACTTTATCTTTATACTTCTTTGTACTTGGTAACTCTGTTACCATACTATCTCCTGATAGATTAACACTTGATTTTTCAAAACTTGTTGGATTATCAGTATATTTTTTTGATAGATACATAGACAATTCATCTTGTATACTAGTTACATCTTCCTTAAATGTTGCCTCTTTTGCACTACTTACTGGATTATTTTTTGTTATTGTAAGTATTACTGCTGCTGCAAGTATTATTATTACTATTATAGTTACAATTAACACTATTAGCTATATACCTTTTTTATGAGTAAATTTTGTAAAATTTTTATTTCGAGTTAACATTATTAATTTTTCATTCCTTTCATATTCTTCTTTAGTTATATATAATATACTTATTTTTATAATATTGTAAATATAATATTTTTTTCACTACATTGTAAATTATTATTGTTTTTATCCCTTAATCATATGACTAATATACTAAAGGATTCATTATTTATCTTTTTGAGTATAAGGTAATTTATCAATATCATAATCTAAGTAGTTATCTATCGTTGTTTTATCGTTAATATCAATAAATCCATCAGCATTTGCATCAATTGCTCTTTTCTGTCTATTTGTCAAATTATTTTTATCTATTATGCTATTTTCAGCTAATATACTTGCCAAATATTCAGAATCTGCTACTGTTATCTGTCCATCACCATTTGCATCTCCAACTTGACCATAAGGAGATTGAATTCCTATACTACGTGCCCAGCTTTCTTCTTGTTCGTTATAATATTTTTTAAAGTTTTCTGCCTGTGATCCACTATCATCTCCTATGTATAATAATTTTCCATTTTTTATAAGAAGTTTATTTGCATATTTCTCTGTGATATCTGGTATATATTTTCTAAGTAATGCATAATCTCCTACATTTACATTTATATCCATATCTGACTTATTTGATTCACCAAAAATTATATCATTTACATTAGCATCTAGTTCATCCCTAAAAGAGCTTAAATCCGATTTAAATTTTGCCTCATTTGCCTTTCCAATTGGATTATTATTATTAAATGAAACAACAATTACCGATACCAAAATCAGCATGACTATAATTGTTATAATAAGTACAATTAATGAAATTCCTTTTTTATTTTTTTTCATATACCTTCCTCCTTCATTTGTTTAATTAATTTTATAATAAAACAAAATTTTTTTCAATACTTATTTGTACATTTGCATTTTATTTCATATGTTTTTTTATTTTTTCTTAGTTTAGTAACTACATCTTTTAAAACATTGTAAATTATCTTTACATCTTCACTAGTATTTTCTTCGCCAAGAGTAAAACGTATGGAACTAGTTGCAATAGTATCTTTCCTTCCTATAGCTGTTAAAACATGAGATGGAGCAAGAATACCAGCTGTACATGCACTTCCTGAAGATGCACATATTCCATTCATATCTAACATTAAAACTAAAGATTCTGAATCAATACCATCTATACAAAAATTAACATTTGAACATAGTCTTTCTTTTCTATCACCATTTAAAATAACTCCTTCTATTCCACTTTCGATATCATTTATTAATTCATCTCTTATTTTTTTTACTTTATCACTATGTTCTATAACATTTGAAGTTGCAATTTCAATTGCCTTTCCAAGTCCAACAATTCCAGGAACATTTTCTGTTCCTGCTCTTTTTGAACATTCTTGATGCCCACCATTTATAACTGGCTCAAATTTTACGAAACTACTTATATATGCAGCTCCCACTCCTTTTGGTCCATAAAACTTATGTGCAGATAAAGAAAGAGCATCTATGTTTAATTTTTTTACGTCTATATTAACATTTCCAACTGCTTGAACAGCATCAGTGTGAAATATAATACCTATATCTTTTGCAATTTTTCCTATTTCATGTATAGGTTCAATTGTTCCTATTTCATTATTTGCAAACATTACACTAATAAGAATGGTATCACTTCTTATATTTCTTTTCAATTCATCAAGATTTATAAATCCTTTATCATCTACATCTAAATATGTGACTTCAAAACCTTCTTCTTCAAGTTCCCTACACGTATTTAAAACTGCTAAATGTTCAATTTTAGTTGTAATAATATGTTTTCCCTTTGATTTATTAGCTCTTGCTATTCCTTTTATTATCATATTATCACTTTCGCTTCCACCAGCAGTAAAATATATTTCATTACTTTCTGCCCCTATAACTTTTGCAACTTTTATTCTTGCTTTTTCAACTGCCTCTTTAGAAACTCTCCCAATAGAGTACGCTGAGGAAGGATTACCATAATTAAGTGTAAAATATGGCAACATTTCTTTTAATACTTCATCTTTAACATATGTCGTTGCACTATGATCAGCATATATTATTTTTCCCATAAAAAAACATCCTCTCTAAAATACATATTATATATTATGTATTTTTAAAAAGTATGTTATTAAGCTAAAACTATTTTTAAATGTTTATTTCAAGTCCATCATTTCCTACCATCAAATTTGGAATATTCAATTTGGTTATTTCACATTTAGCATCAAAATACATATGTGATGTTATTATTTTTTTATCAACATATTTTGATGATAATTGTATTATATTATCACATCCCATATGAGCATTATCATCACCTACTAATTTTGAAGTATCACAAAAAATGGCATCACTATTTTTTATAATTTTTTCAACTCCATCGCACAGACAGCTATCTCCCGTAAAGCCAATTTTTTTATTATCATTATCTTCAATAACAAAACCATAAGCCTCTGCTGTGTGTTTTACTTTATAACTTCTAATTACATATCCATCGACTTTATCAAACTTATGGTTATTTTCTTTTACACCAATTATTTTTATATTTAATTTATCGCAAAACTCTTCATAACTTCTAAAATTTGATATATTAAGTATGTCTTTTATTTTACTCCTTTCACTATCATTACAAACAATATATAACGGTTTTGATTTTTTTTCATCTCTTTTATTAAACAAGCTTAAAAGTACAAATGGTAAATCAAAAAAATGATCAGCATGAAAATGAGTAATTAAAATACACTCAAGCTTTGAAATATCTATTTCTTGCCTTAATATCCCCTTTAAAGTTCCATTTGGAACATCTATCAATATTTTATTATCTATCAAATAACAAGCACTGTTATCTTTACTAAATATAGCACCTGCCCCTATCATTTTTACATTCATGTAATCACCTATAATTATTTTACTATAAAGCATATTTTTTGTAAAGAAAAAACCTAGAAGAAAATTACATCTTCCAGGTTTTGGATTACAGCATCACTTTACTTAACTTTGGTGACATAGGTACTATTTTTATCTTCTTATCAATATACTCTGATACAAAGCTATATTGATGAGTCGATAAAATCATAAATCTCTTTTTGTCTTTATTACAATACTCTTTTACAAATTTAATCACATTTCGGGCATTTTCCTCATCAAGTGAACCTATTGGTTCATCAATACACACCAAGTCTGTATCCTCTAAATTGTACAAAGATCTTGCAAGCAAAGCACGCTGCATCATACCATTTGATAATTCTTTAGCAGAAACTTTTTTTAGAGAATCAACAGTGAATTTTTCAAAAAGTCCTACACCTCTAAGTATTTCAATCAATCTTTCAGAATCCCTATCAGCCTGATAATCACCTAACGTAATTTCACTTAAAAGGTCCTGTGAGCCCAAACTAGAAGTATCATTAAAATATTTTATACTCTTAAGTTTCCATGTTGTCTCAGGAAGCCTATTTTCTCCCGAAATAATTTTAATTAGTGTACTTTTTCCTGTTCCACTTTTTCCTTCAAGAAGCGTCATTTCACCCCTTTTAAGTGTAAATTTATTATCAAGAATTAATCTAAAGCCTGTCACTGAATACTCGTAGTTAAACTTAGGAATTTCAAGTATATCTTTTGAATATTTTTTTCCTTTAATTTTCTCTTCTTCAAAAAATACATTCATAATATTAAAAAAAGTTTCCTCATACTTCATTTTGTACTCCCTTTTTTCACTTATTATGCGCCAAATTTGAGTTACTTCACTATTTATTGCAATAAGTACCGAAGAAAAGGCTGCACCTAATGCAATAGCAAGAGTAAGTGTACTAGAAGAAATACTCTTATTAGATATAATCATAGAAAAAACTACAGCTATAATTGAAACCGAAATCAAGAAAGATTTTAATACCAATCCAACATTTTTCCTTCTTCTTTCTTTCATAGTAAGATCCATATATTCTGAATTTACATATATTGCCTCCTTGGAAAGAAATTCAATGTGTTTATCAGATATAGGTTCTATCTCCTCAATATCACGTGTAACATTGCTTAATCTTTCTTGTACTTTACCGGCCTTCTTCCAGTATCTTGCACAAAGTTTAGATGAAATGATGGAAACTATAACACAAAGTATAGTTGATATAGCAAGAACTATGAAGAATAAAAATGGATTATTAAATTGAACTAATGCTACCTTAATAAGTAAAATTAAAGAAATGATAAATACTACTATTCCTGAGAAGAATTCTAAAGAATTGGAAAGATTCTCTACCCTCTTAAGAGTATAACTTGTTACTGTATCATTAATTACTCTATTTGATACATGATGTCTTCTTCCTTTTTCATCAACAGTTTCTACCTTTCCTCTAGTTTTACTTAGTATAATAGTCACTTTTCCTGAAAGAAAGTTCTTAACTTTAGGTTCAAGCATAGCATCATTTTCACTAAGTTTTACAGCGATAAATCTTGCTAAAGGATCTTTAAGAAAAAATATAGCTAAAAAAAGTAAAGAAAGTACTAAGTTTTCCATAAAATACAAAGATGCAAGCATAAGCATAAATGAACCTATTTGAGAAGCCAACTTTTCAAGTACACTTAGAAAGGTATTACTAGCAAGTCCAAATTTTAATTTCCTTGAGAGTTTAAAGAATTCATTAGATTTTTCTGCTACATTAATTAAATTTTTTTTATTCAAAAAAAATTCCCCCTTTTAAAATATTTTTTTAAAATATAGCACCTTATCACTTTTAATTATATCATATTTTAAAGTGATTGTAAACCTTATAGGATACATAATTTATAGCTTAGGTTGACTTTAAATAATATATTGTATATAATGTATAAAATTGGAGGAAAGAATATGATTAATATAAAATTAAAAAAAATTAACGAAAAAGCTAATACACCTACACGTTCATCTAATCAAGCTGCAGGATATGATCTTTATGCATGTCTTGATAAAGAAAAAATAGAAATAGAACCTCACCAATCTATTAAAATAAATACAGGTTTGGCACTAGAGATTCCAGATGGATATTTTGGTGGAATATTTGCAAGAAGTGGTCTTGCTACGAAAGAAAACTTAAGGCCCTCAAACTGTGTTGGTGTAATTGATTCTGACTATAGAGGTGAAATACTAGTATCCATTTTTAACGATTCTACTGAAAAAAGAATAATATCAAATAATCAAAGAGTTGCACAGCTTGTTATAATGCCTTATTTAGAAGTTTCATTTAATGAAGTAGATAATTTAAGTGATACTGTAAGAAGTAACAAAGCTTTTGGTTCAACAGGAAAATAATTTATTAATAATGTAATTTATACTATTCTTTTATTTTTTTAAAGGCAAAGGATTTGGCGTGATATGCCAAATCCTTTTTGTATTTTACATATTTTTATAACACTTCATACAAATTCCTTCATCAGAAAATTCATTTGCATATGTCCAACATCTAGGACATTTTACACCAGTTGCTTTTTCAACAACTACTTTCTTTTCATCTGATTTTTCTACTTCAAGTTCAGATACAATTGCAACTAATGCAATTTCTTTTTGATTATTCTTTACAAAATCATATTCTTCACCATTTGTATAAATAGTGATTTTAGCATCAAGTGCACTACCTATTTTTTTATCAGCACGTGCAGCCTCAACATCCTTTGCAAAACTTTCTTTTATTTCAAATATTCTATTCCATTTTGCAATTAACTCATCATTTATATACATATCACTTTCTGATGGGAAGTCTTCAAGTAAGATACTTTCTTTCTTTTCATCTCTTGTATTCATAAAGCTATAAATTTCTTCAGATGTAAATACAAGTATTGGAGAAATCAAACGTGTAAGTGTATACAAGATATCATACATTGAAGATTGTGAACTTCTTCTCTTTTCATGATCAATTCTAAATGTATATAATCTATCTTTTATAACATCCAAATATTTACTTGAAAGTTCTGTTGTACAAAATCTATGTATTTCACTATATACTAAGTGATACTCATATGTACTATATGCCTCATTTATGTACTCAACTAGTTTATTTAATTTGTACATAATATATCTATCTAGTTCATCTCTATCTTTGTACTCAACATAATCTGTTTTTGGATCGAAATCATTAGTATTACCAATTAAAAATCTTACGGTATTTCTTATTTTTTTGTATACTTCAGATATTTGTTTTAGAATATCTTTAGATAAACGCATTTCACTATGATAGTCTGAAGATGTTGCCCATAATCTTAAAATATCTGCACCATATTCGTTTACTATATCAAGTGGAGCAATTCCATTTCCTAAAGATTTTGACATTTTTCTTCCTTCACCATCTACTACCATACCATGAGTTACTACCTCTTTATATGGAGCCTCTCCCTTTGTAGCAACAGATGTTAATAATGAAGATTGGAACCATCCTCTGTACTGATCATTTCCCTCTAAATACATATCAGCTTTTCCTTCAGGTAGTCCGTAATTTTCATTTAATACTCCTACATGTGAAGAACCCGAGTCAAACCATACATCCATAATATCTTTTTCTTTTACTAAAGTATCACATCCACATTCACATACATGTTTTTTACCTAATATTTCTTCAGGAGTTTTTTCAAACCATGAACCTGAGCCTTCTTTTTCAAACATTTCTTTTACTTTAGAAATTGTTTCATCATTAATGTACTCTTTACCACATTTTTCACAATAAAATATTGGAATTGGTACACCCCATGTACGTTGTCTTGAAATACACCAATCACTTCTATCCTTAATCATATTAGTCATTCTCTCAACACCCCAATCAGGATACCATTTTACATTGTGTATTTCATCTAATGCTTTTTGTCTAAATCCATCAATTGATGCGAACCATTGCGTTGTAGCTCTGTATATAACTGGCTTTTTACATCTCCAACAATGTGGATATTGGTGAGTTAGTTCTTTTGCTGCAAATAAATCATTAGTTTCTTCTAGATATTTAATAATCTCTTTATTTGCCTTAGCATAGAACATACCTTCAAATTTTCCTGCTTCTTTTGTCATATGACCATGTTTATCAACAGGTACAATTATTTCAATATCTTTGTATCTTTTACAACATAAATAATCCTCATGACCATGACCTGGTGCTGTATGTACACAACCTGTACCAGCATCTAAAGTTACAAGTAAATCTTTATCAGATCCTAGTATTACCCTTGAAGTTTTATTTTCTATTACTGGGTTTATACATATTATATTTTCAAGTTCTTTTCCTTTAAATGTAGCAAGTACTTTGTATTCTTCTATGTTTCCTATTTGCATTACTTCTTCTAGTAATTCTTTAGCTAAAACATAGTTCTCAGTTCTGCCTTCTTTTTTTCCTTCTACCAAAACATACTCAAACTCTGGGTTTAAAGTTATAGCTTGGTTTCCAGGTAAAGTCCAAGGTGTTGTTGTCCATATTACTACATATGTATTGTCTAAAGATACATAGCTTTTAAATAAATCTTTATCATCTTGTACCTTAAATTTTACATATATTGATGTTGAAGTATCATCTTTATACTCAATTTCAGCTTCTGCAAGAGCTGTTTCACAATCACTACACCAATATACTGGTTTTAGATCTCTGTATATATATCCCTTTTTGTACATATCTCCAAATACACCTATTTGCTTTGCTTCAAAGTCTTTGTTAAGTGTAAGATATCTCTTTGATTTATCTCTATAATCTCCAAGTCCACCTAATCTTTCAAATTGTTTTGCTGTTCTTTCAACTGCATCTAGAGCATATTCCTTACAAATTTCTCTAAATTTAGTTATACCAACATCATCTTTAGTTATTTTTTTATCTTGTTGAACTTTCTTCTCTATTGGTAGACCATGTGTATCCCAACCTGGTACATAAGGTGCATAATATCCATTCATTGTTTTATAACGAATTATTATATCCTTTAAAATTTTATCTAGTGCATGACCTGCATGGATATCCCCATTAGCATATGGAGGCCCATCATGTAACACAAATCTTTTACCAGTATTTTTATTTTTCTCTAATGCTAAATAATATATTTTTTTATTAATAAAGTTATCAAGGATTGCTGGTTCTTTCTTTGTTAGATTTCCTCTCATTTCAAATTCAGTTTTAGGCAAATTTAAAGTTTTTGAATAGTCCTTTTTTTCTTCCATTTTTATATCCTCCTTAAATTTAAAAAAATATATAAAAAACGCACATACCTGTATACAAAGGTTACGTGCGAAACTATCTATACCTTATATATACAACATACCAACATATGTGTCCTTTATTACGTAAGGAATACGGCGACGCTTACTATTATTTCAGCTAGCAACTCGGAGATGATTTTCACTATAAGTTAATCTAACTAGGCTTTCACCGTCCCTAGCTCGCTTTATATTTGGCTTATAATTACTCGTTCTCGTCATAGTTTTTATATATTTTTTATTTCATAGCACTATTATATCACAAAGATTATATTTTAACAATAGAAAGTAAATTTTTATACAAATATTTCTAAAAAATCTTTAAATATATTTTTAATATATTACCTGATAAAATCATTTTTTTAAACATTTACACAAAATGAGAATAAATAACATTCTATTACTTTCAATTTTATTTCTAACTAGAAAATATACTTCTTAGCATATTATCAAAAATTATAGCTAGGTACCCCATTGGCAAAGAAAAAATATATGTGAAAAATGGAAATGAATATTGGAGTGCTAGAGAACTACAAATAATTTTAGATTATAAAGAATGGAGAAAATTTGAAGGTGTAGTTCAAACAGCAAAAAGAGCAAAAGTAAAAAATTTTGATAAATTCCATAATTCTGGATATAAGGGATTATACAAGGAGCACTACCAACAAGGACAATTATTGGTATGTGCTCCATTACTTTTAAATAGTACAGATTAAGCACTTTTTATTTTTTTAATACTTTCTTGAAAAGCATTTTCTAGCTCATATTCATTTAGTGGAATATTTATAATTCCAACTCCGTTATAGTAAATGTCTATTTGCTGAGTTGGTTTACCATTTACTTTTTCTGATTGATATACATATATTTTAGAAATCAATTCATTTATAATTTCTGGTGTAAGTTCTGAAATTTTAGTATATTGTTTTACTTTACTAACAAAAGAGGTTAAATCTAGTTCTTGTTGTTTAGTTGTATCAAGCATACTAGCTAATTCTTTAACTTTACTTTTAAGTTCTTTTTGCTCTTTTTCATAATTTAATGATAGAGTAGTAAATCTTTCATCTGTAATTTTGCCGGAAATATTATCTTCGTAAATATGCTGTATCAAGTTATCAATATCTTTTATTCGTTTTTCATATTGCGATAATAATTTTTGGTTTGTGCTATTTATCTTTTTCTGCTCTTCAAGTGAAGTTTCAAGTTTCTGTTTTATGAACAATTCTTCATAAGAACGGATATAAGATAGGACTTGTTTAATATTCTCTAAAACTAATTCTTTTAAGATATGTTCTCTAATAGTATGACTTGTACATGATTTAGAAGAAGTATTTTTATATTTTGAGCATCTATAAAAGTGCCTGTTTTCTTTATAACTTCTCGAAGTACAATAATATAATTTTGAGCCACAATCTTTACAAAATAAATGTCCTGAAAATATATTTATTTTACCAATCTTAGTAGGGCGTTGTCTATTTTCTCGAATGCGTTGTACAGTATCCCAAGTTTCTTTATCAATGATAGGCTCATGTGTATTTTTAAATATCTTCCATTGTTCTTTTGGAAAATAAATTTTACTTTTATCTTTAAAAGATTTAGTTGTGCCTTTAAAATTTACTGTATCTCCAATATATTCTTGTCTGAATAAGATGTCATATATAGACCTATCCTGCCAACAATATTTGATTTCAGATATATGATAATTGCATAAGCCATTCATTGCTTTATATTCTTTTGGAGTCGGAACTTTTTCTTGTTTTAATATATTGCATATTTGATGAGTTCCATATCCTTGAATACATAAATCATATATTTTTCTTACTATTTCTGCAGCTGGTTCATCTATAATCCATTTATTTTTATCTAAAGGATCTTTTTTATAACCATACGGCACATTAATAGTCAAAGGAATACCTGAATTACCTTTATTTTTAAATACTGCTCTAACCTTTTGACTTGTGTTTTTTGCATGCATTTCATTAAACCAATCTTGTATAGGAAGAAAATCATTTAGTCCTTTATCAGTGTCAATATTATCCATTATAGCAATATATCTAATATTTAGCCTAACAAAATCTTCTTCTAATAACTGACCAATTATTAGTCTATTTCTACCAAGTCTTGAATGGTCTTTTACGATAATTGTTCCAACCTTTCCACTTTCTGCAAGTTCCATCATTTCCATAAATGCAGGTCTTGTAAAACTTGTTCCAGAATAACCATCATCTACAAAGAATTTAGTATTTATAAAATGGTTATCTTTAGCATATTTACTTAAAATTGATTTTTGATTTTTAATACTATTGCTTTCTCCTAGCTGTTCATCATCTCTTGATAAACGGCAGTACAAAGAAGTTATTTTTTCATTATTTGACTGTCCCATAACAACTCCTTTCCTTTAGACAGCCGAATAAGATATAAAGTGTTACAAAGTTTTATTTGTAGTGTTCACATAATACCATATTCGTTTTAATACTTCAAGTGATTCTCAAGATTTTTTTGTTAGTCTAAAAAATTTATTTAAAATACTTTCTTCAGCATTTTCATCAAAGTGAGTATTTACTTTGTATATTGTGCCGTTTATTTCTTTTTCAAAGTTCAATTTTTGCTCATTACAATAGTTATCTCTAAAATATTGCAATCTTTCCTTTTTAGTCATTTGACTTAATTTTTTATAATATTCTTTTTTTAAGTTTTCTACATATTCATATTCTTCAGCTGTTAGTTCTAACTTATAAACTATATTATCTTGCATCTCTATCAGCCCTCCTTTTCTTGTATTCAGGAGAGTTCTTTAATTTCTGCTTTTCAAGTCTTGCTTTTTCTCTAGCTTCTTCACGAGCTTTTCTTTCAGCTTGTATTTTTTCTTGTTCAAGTCGTTGTCTTTCTAATTCATCTTGCTTTTCTTTATCAAATAGACTTTTAAAGAAATTTGTAACTTTTTGAGGGGCAAGCTTTATAGCATGGAAATAATCTTTTGTTTTTTCTACAATATCATCATATAAAGATTTCCACTTATCTACTGCATTTCTTAAATTATCAATTCTATTATTAAGTTCGTATATTTCTTTATCTGCTACAATCCCTTTTTTAGCATATTGTGTTAAACTTTTATAATCTTCTTGTTCTAATTCGATCTTTTTAGAAAATCTTTTTTGCTTTCCTAAATTTGAAATATCTTCAATTTGCTTATCATATTTCATATAGGAATTATAAGAAGATTCCTTTTCTTCAACTTTATTTGTAATGCTTTCTAATCTTTCAGTATCTTTCTTAATTTTATACTGTAAATCACTTAAATGTTCTTGATTGCTACCTTTTACGCCACGAATAAAGTCTTTATACCCACTATCAGACATATACTTAAAAAATCTATCTTGTAACAAGCTATATGATTTTACTAAAACTGCATTTCCTTTTTTATCATATACAGGCTTTCCTTGATTATCTAGTTGTTGTTCTGATTTCCATTTGTTACTATGGCTTACTTGATTGATTACTTCTTTTGTAGTTCCAATTAGTGCTTTATCTTTACATTTTTTAGTCCATTTTACTTCTTTTCTTACAACTGGAAGTGCTACAACATGTAAGTGATAATGGTATATAGGTTTTCAATATTCTTCTGTTAAAGCTGTATTTATTTCATCTGCATGCATAACTGCTGATATAATATTATCAGTTCCCATTTCTTCTTCAGCAAAGTGGAAGGCTCTCTCATAAAATTCTTTTGCAAATTCGTAACCACCATGTTTTTCAAAATAATCAGAGTTAATATCAAATATGAGTTCATCAAATAGTTTTGCATTATCTCTTAAACCTCTTAATGATACTTGTTTATTATCAATTAGTTCTTTTAACCTTTCATTGTAGGTGGTTTCACATCTTTTGTAATGTATATTGTTTGGTGTTTGAGATAAATCAACATTCATATTAGAATATGACTTATTTTTTCTTTCGTTGTGTCGTTCAGCTTTAGTTATACTTGTTTTAGTATAAGTTTCTACTCTAGCTACTGAATAGTTTGTTTTGTCCATATAAAATATCCTTTCTTGCAGGTAGCAAGAAGCGACCAAAGGGAGCTATTACATAACTTTCTTTTAGAAAGTATGTAAGGAGCTATTACATAACTTTCTTTTAGAAAGTATGTAACCCACTATGACACTTTCAAAACTTCGTTTTGGAAAGATGTCAGTGGGCTCCTTGCGGAGGGCTCATAAATTATCTAATCTTGCGATAGATAATTTATGTTTGGATTCGCCAAATCAAAATAATATTTTCATTTTCATTCAAATATTATTTTGACTACTGAAAAATTTTATCAAGCTACCTAGCATAAAATTTTTTAAGTATCTTTTGCTATGCGTTGTAAGAATATAGGGCAATATCTATATAGACTTTTTTGCATAACAAAAAGACCTATTTGGAATGACAAATAAAATCAGTAACAATAAATTTTGTACTAATTATATTTGCACATATCCAAACGGTCTTTACCTATTACTAGACAATTTTACTATCATTTTACTTATAAACTAGCAACTATACACTATATACTGTATCGGAACAAGTTAAACCCAGACTGGAACCCCAAACAATTATGGATTATGCTAAGTAACTTTTATGTGTGTCATTATTCAATTTTTCAGTTACTATATTAAATGGTACACATAATATATCATCATTTTAGGCAAAAGTCAACAAAAATTTGTTTATTTTTATTGAAAAAATGGAAGAAAATTGATATAATTTGAGCATAATAATAAATTTATAAAGGAAAGTGATGCCTAAATGGATAATAATAAATTAGAAACAATTTCAAATCTTTTCGAAGGTAGCGAAATAAGAAGTATTTGGGATAGTGAAAAGGAAGATTACTATTTTAGTGTGGTTGATATTATTAGTGCTTTGACTGAAAGTAATAATCCAAGAAATTACTGGAATACGCTAAAAAGAAGAATGACAGAAGAAGAAAAGAGTGAGTTGTACGCAAAATGCGTACAACTGAAAATGAAATCTCAAAAAGATGGAAAAAGCTATTTAACAGATACATTAGATACACAAGGAATATTGAGATTAATTGAATCAATTCCAAGTCCAAAAGCAGAGCCATTTAAACTTTGGCTTGCTCAAATGGGAAAAGAGAGAATTGATGAAGTATTTGACCCAGAACTTGCTGTTAATCGTGCTGTTGATTATTATAGAAGTCGTGGATATGATGACAAATGGATTAAGCAAAGATTAACAGGAGTTGTTGATAGACGTAAACTTACAGACGTATGGAAAGAAAGAGGCATAACTAAAAATGTTGAATATGGGATACTTACAAATGAAATTTATAAAGAATGGTCTGGTATGAAAGCTTCAGAATACAAAGAATTTAAAGGAATTAGAAAAGAGTCATTAAGAGATAATATGACGGATATAGAAGTGACATTAACTGATCTAGGTGAAATTGCAACTAGAGAACTTGCACAAGAACATAAACCCTATGGATTAAAAGAAAATATAAAAATAGCCCAAATGGGTGGAAAATGTTGCAAAAGTAGCTAGAGATAATTTAGAAGAAAAATTAGGAAAAACAGTCATTACTAAAAATAATGCACTAAACTATAAATATTTAGATGATAACAAATTAGACAAACCAAAAAAATTGAAAAGTGCAAATAAGAAGAATTTGAAAGAAAAGAATAATACGGAGGAAAGCAATGAATAAACCTATAATTGGCATTGTATCAAAACACTATGCTACATATAAATCAAATAAAATAGATACTTTTGTACGAGATGAAATAAAACAAGCTATATTTGATAATGGAGGTATAGCAATTGGAATTTTACCTACTGAATCGGGCATTAATTATTGTGGAGATGAATGGAAAGATAATTTATCAATAGAAGAAAAAGAAAATTTGATTGCACAAATTAAATTATGTAATGGAATTATATTACAAGGTGGTCTTGAAACTGATAATTATGAAAGTATAATCTCAAAATATTGTTATGATAATGATATACCTATATTAGGAATATGTGCAGGTCAAAATAATATTGCTAGAGCTCTTGGCGGAACAACCTATAAAATACATAACCCTGATAAGCATGATAAGTCATTTGATGAATATGTGCATAATATCAAAATTGATAAAAACTCAAAATTTTATAACATAGTAGAAACAACTGAAATAATGGTAAATTCTAGACATAAAAGGACGATAAAAGACTGCCCAAGTCTTGATAAAGTTGCATTTTGTGAAGATGGTTACCCTGATGTTATTGAATCTAAAAATAAAAAATTTTATATCGGTGTTAGATTTCATCCAGAAAGCTTATATGCAAAGGATGAAAAAATGAATAGAATTTTTGAAGAATTTATAAAGGCTTGCAAATATTAGGAAAAATAATGAAAGGAAAGTATAATATATGAAAAAAGAAATATTAGAATTTTATAAGCAAACAAGTCAATTTACAGATTTGGGTTATTATAAGGACTTTGCAAAAAACTTGCCAGATGATATTGAACAATTATGTATATTACAAAGAATGCAAATAATCCATCCAGTAGCTTTTAGAGATAAACAAATCAGAAATAAAAAAGATTGTTTTTGGGGAGATATGACTAAAGTTCAAATTACTAGATTAGAATATGAAGATGACATTTTCCCAACAGCACAAAGTGTAATAGCTGAATTATTAAGAAAAAATCCTAACTATACTACAAAAAGAGAAGCAAAAGACAAAGTTCATGTTACTTGTAGAAGTCAAGCTATATTATTAGCAAGTATATTAAAAGCTAAGGGAATACCAGCTAGAGCTAGAAGTGGATTTGCTGAATATATACATTATAATGGAATATGTTATGACCACTGGATTACAGAATATTTTGATGAAAAAGAAAATAGATGGAGATTAGTAGATGCAGATGAGCATTGTCCAGACCATGAAATGGGATTTGATCTGAATGATATTCCTTATGATAAATTTTTATTTGGTGCAAATGCTTATTTAGGTATAAGACAGAATAAATATAGACCTGAAACTATTTTATACTCTTCTGATCCACCAACTCTAGGACTAAAAGCTTCAATAAGAGGATTATTTTACGATTTCCATTCACTAATGAATGATGAAATTATATTCTTACATATGCCTAAATATATACAAGATAAGAAATTTGAATTATCTGAAGAAGAATATAAAGAATTAGATAATTTAGCAAACTTAATGCTAAATCCTAATGAAAATTTTAGCAAATTACAAGAAATTTGGAACAATATGCCTAAATTTAGAATTATGTCAGGAGCATTAAATTAGTTTGAAAAATGGTAAAGCAGTAATGGAAGAGAATGATTGAATCTGATTGTGTGGCTGAGTTGAAAAGGTGTATAAAAAATTAATATGAGTAAAAGGAGCATTTGGATGTCTAATTTCAAAATAAAAATTGATACAAAAAAGCTAGAAAAAGAATTAAACAAGCAAATAGATAAAATGATAAAATCTACCGAAAAAGAAATGAGAATTAAAAGAAAGAAAGAGAAAAATGATATGAATGTATTAAGTCAAAATGCAGAAGATATGTTAAGTGTGTTTTTGGAAAAATATAAGCAAACTAATGATTATTCAGTAAATGGATCATCAGATGAATTTCCAGAACGTATGAGATTTTGCATAAAAGATACTATGGAAACTTTACAAATGTGTGATTATATTTCAAATTATAATTTTTTTATTGGTGGAGAGTGGTTTGTAACACTTACTCCTGAAGCTTTAGAATATTTTGATAAGAAAGGCAGGCGAACTAAATTGTTCAGTATATTAGTAAAAGAAGAAGAAAAATTATTAGCAGATATAATAAAAATAGACAATCAAAATGGTAACATCACAGAATTTTTACAAGAAAAAATTGAAAATGATAAAAAAGATATTTATAGAGGAATAATAGGAACTCTTAAAAACAATGGATTAATTAATGTCTTTTGGGCATCAGATACAGTTTATGATGCAGTTATTACACAAGCGGGAAGAAGTTATTTTGAAAGAAAAGAACTATATAATAAAAATACATTAAACAATAATTCCACATACATAAATGCAACTAATAGTACTGTTTTTACAGGAAATATTACTAATTCTAATATTAATATAGATAATTCAATTTCAAGCATTCAAAAACAAATTGAAGAAAAATGTAATGATGAACATGAAAAACAAGAGTTATTAGAATTATTAGAAGAAACTAAAGAAATAATTGAAAATTTCGAAAAAACTAGCCATATCGATAAAAGAAGAGCATTCTTTAATAAAATATCCAATCATTTAAGTAAACATGGATGGTTTTATGCTGAAATTGTTAGTTTACTTGGACAAACTGCAATTAAATTATTAGGCTAATTATGGAGTAGCACACACTACTCCATTTTATTCTAACAATAAATCAATTCTTTAAATATAATTTCTTCTACTGAATGTTTATAATTATTCATAAGTCCAGTCCATTTTAAAGGATCAGTATTTTTCAAATCTTCGTCAATAGGATTTTTTTCTAGCATTTGTGCCATAAGTAGTTCAAATCTTTGCTTAGCTTGTTTATCAGTTTCTACAATATGTTTTCTTAAAGTCCTGCTCATAAACATTATTATATACTCAGCCTTTTTGTAATTTTTCAAATACTCTAATCTTAAATGACCATACTTTCCAATAATATAATTTTTTTCATAATCTTCCTTTTCTAAATATAAATCAGGAACAAAATAATCCCCTTCTTTGTGATAAGTTATCTCTACCATAACTAAAACCCCCATAAATTGATTTTCACTACAAATTAGACTAAAATAATTTATATCTTTAAATGGCTATCTAACACAATAAAATTTTGGAAGAAATCCATAAGAAAAATTTTGTCCTTATTAGAGTTCTCTCAATGGTGAAACTGTTGATGATATTGCAAAAAGAAAGTGCTTAAGATATAGAGAAGATATTTTAGACAATATGGAAAATGAAGAACTTCGGCTAATTTATTTCGTATTACGCAAACTGAATCGAAGTTAAAAAGAGATAATATTTCTACAGAAAAAGAGGCAAATACGACTCATTATAATATTGAAAAAAATATTAGAGATGTAATTGCAAAAAAAGTTTAAAACAATTAGAAAAAGAAAATAATTTAGTAAAAAAATACATAAAAGAATAAATATAAGGCAACTATTTACTCTGATATTTCCTAATACAAATTGTACATACTGACATTTAAATACAGCTAACCAATAAAATTAATACGTTCCAAAAAATGTACTTTTTTACACTTTTTGGAACCAATAAATGTATTTTTTTACATTTTTTAGAACATATTTATTTTTTTACAACTTCTTTTAAGAAGCTCTATTTGATATGTATCATCTAAAATAGCCTCTTTACTTGCTTTTATAACCTCATCATACTCAATTTTTGAAAAGTCAATTTCATAACCACACTCAAGCATAAGTTCACGAATAAATTCACGTATAGCTCTTCCATTTCCTTCTCTAAAAGGATGTATTACATTAAGTTCTGTCATAAGATATGAAATCATTTTTATAAATTCATCAAAATTCATTTTTTTAAACTCTTCTAAATTTATTTTACTCATTACACTTTTTAGATTTTCTTCTATATATTCATACTGTGAAAAAACAAAATTTTCTTTAATAATATTTTCAAGTCTATACATACCTGCAAAATCGTAAACATCACAAAAAAGATAGCTATGAATGAATTTAAGCCTTTTTTCATCAAATACTTTAGGAAATTCTACCTCATTAATAGTCGCAAGTTTAAAAGCGACCATTTTTCTCTCATACTTTTCCAATTTCTTCTCATCTTTAATATCTAGTTTGTTTACAAGTACGTCCGTACCTTTGTATGTATACCTTGAATTTATAACATCATACATATACTTCCCTCTTTACATATTTTTAAATTCATTTTTTATAATTTCTATTCCCTCTTGTTCAGTTATTTTATTGTCTAAAAAACTATTTATTAAATCTATATCACTTTTATCTAAATTCATTCCTTCAAAACTCATACTTGCTTTTATATTATTAATTATTTTTTCATTTTCATTTAATACATTATCCAATTTTATCACCTTACTATATTACAATAAGTGGTATAGTTGTTTCTTTTTTAGTAAGTCCAGAGTGATTCCCTTTTGTATTTAAACAATCTTCTATGTTTATTTTATCGCATACCATAAATTTATCATTTACAACTATTCCTATATATTCCCCTAAATTTTCTTTAGCCTTCTTACTTAATTTAGTATTTCCAAATATTTTATATTTTTCTATCTCTGATTTTTTTAATAAAATTACATCTTTATTAAATTCACTTAAAAATTTTTCTTCAAATTCTTCTTTTGCTTCATCCTTTACAAAGAAGCTTATCATTCTTGTATCTATACTTGGAAGTGCATAAAAATATTTAGTGTAATCTGTATTTTGATTTAAGTACATCATACTTACCATATCAACTTGTCCATGATCAGCTATCACAATTACTTTCACATCATCATTATCGTTCTTTATAAATTTTATACCCTCTTCAACTTCAGATATAATATTTTTAACCTCTTGACTATTTACTCCATACATATGAGAGGCAGCGTCAAGTCCATCAGTATATAAATAGCTAAAAGACGTATCTGAATTTTTTAGTTTTTTAGACATGTTCATAAAACCTTCTCTAATAGAATAAAAGCCATGAGTATTTGCTTTACTGCCTGAGAACATTCTAGAATAACTAGATGATATTAATTCCCTAGGCATTGAAATATTAACAGTAGTATTTAATTTTTCAAATATACTTTCAAATTCAAATACTTCTTTTATATTAATTCCTTTATCTTCAACTTTCTTCCCTGTTTTTCTTTCAACCATAGGAAGTGGGCAATAATTTAAGTTTTGGCTTCTTAAATACTGCCACCATCCAAAAATTCCGTGTTCTGATGGATACTTTGCACTACATACACTTGTAAGTACACATGCTGTTGAAGTTGGATTTACTGTTCTTATACCTGTCCTTAAATTTTTCTTTAATATTGAATTATCACTTAATTCATTTACCTTATAATACCCAAGACCATCTACAAGAACGAGTAATACTTTTTTGCTATCTCCTATATATTCTTCTAACCTTTGATACTTTTCTTTTTGAATTTCTTGTTTTACTCCAAATTTACTTGATAAATATTTTATTAAATCTACTATATCTATATCATTATAACTAGTATCTGAAATGTAATTATTTAATTTTTCTATATTTTCTTTTAAATTTTGCATAATTGCTCCTTTTTACTTAATACAAAATGTTGCGTATAACGGAACAGATTTTATTCCATTTTCAAAGCCAAAATTTTTATTAGATATTCTAATACTATATTTTGGTTTAAATTTCTCAATATACATATTTAAACTCTTTGATTTTATATTTTTGTTTGCTTTTACTTCGACTGGTATTATTCCATCATCATTATATAGTAAAAAATCAATTTCTGCCTTATTTGAAGAGCTCCAATAATATAAATCACTTTTATTTGAGACGAACTGTGTTGCAACATAGTTTTCTGTTATTATTCCTTTATAAATCTCTAAATTATCCAAAATTATATCATTATATTTTACTCCAAGTAATGAAGTAAGAAGACCAACATCACTAAAATAAAGTTTAAAACAATTTTCATCTATAAATCCTTTTAATGGTATCTGTATATTTTTTATCAAATTACTCTTATATATCATACTGCTAGAAATCAACCAATTTAATGGTTCTATATAATCTCTACTTCTTGCATTTTTATTTAACTTGCTATATTGAAATTTATTACTTGGATTTGAAAGTTGGGTTGGAATAGATTTATATATTGCTTCTATTTTTATAGACTCAGCATTACTTACTACATATTTATTCATATCATTTAAGTAAGATATAATTATATCAGATGCAATATTTTTATTAAATTCCAATATATTCATTTTTTTATTTATAATATCTTTTACTGCTTCGGGCATTCCACCAACACATAAATACATTTTATATAATTCTATTAATTTATTATGTAAAACATTATCTATTGGCATCATTTTGTTATATGAGTTATATATTTCATCTATTAACATAAAGTTTTCATTTGCCATTAAAAATTCTTCAAAATCCATTGATGCCATATTAAGTATTCTTACTTTTCCTACAGGGAAAGATTTCTTAAATCTATTTATTTTTACTCCAAGTAGGCTTCCAGCACATATAATTTTAAATTTTTCTTCACTTTCACAAAAAAACTTAAGTGATGAAATAATATCTTCAGACTCTTGTACTTCATCAAAAAATATTACTGTATTTTCTATATCAATCTTAGTATCTAAAAAAATTTCCATTCTTTTAAATTTTTCCATTACATTTATATCCCTTGAAAATATACTTACAATTTCAGGTGTTTCTAAAAGATTAATATATATATACTTTTTAAATTCTTTTTTGCAAAATTCATTTATAATATATGTTTTCCCAATTTGCCTTGCTCCTACCACCATTAAAGGTATTTTACTTTCAGTATTTTTCCATTTTAATAAATCTTGATATATTTTTCTTTTCATTAAACTCACCTATTATTATTTTATATATTTTTAATATATATGTCAATACTAAAAAATAAAGTTTCACGTTTTTGATACATAAAATCCAAAAAAATTTCACGTTTTTAATACATATAATTTTAAAAAGTTTCACGTTTTTGATACATATAAATAAAAAATGAGATGATTTTTCCATTCATCCCATTTCATATATATTTACTTAATGCTTAAATTTGCACTGTTAAATCTACTAAGAACCCTATCTTTTCCAAGTATTTTCATTATTTCATATATATCTGGTGTATTATGCCTATTTGTAACAGAAGTCCTTATTATATCTGAAAAATCTGCAATACTTCCTACAAAATTATCTGGATTTTCTTTGTACTCCTTCATATTAGTACAAAATCCAAGATTGTTTGCAATTTCTTTCATTCTGCTAAACCAAGTATCTTTATCATCATTTTCGTTATATACACTAGAATATTTCTCTATTACATCTAAAATAACTTCTTTAGTCAATTTATCTGTAATTCTAAAGTCATATCCTTCTTTTATATCTTCTTTAAAATACTCATCAAAGAAATAAAAGAAAGTAGGTATAATATCTTCCCATTTATATATATCTTTACGTATTTTTTTTGCTCCATCTCTTTCTAAAGCAAAGATTTTTTTGCTATAAGCCTCATCTTTTGAAATTAGGTTATATACTTCTTCGTTATATTTTTTTGCCCAATCAAGGACAGCTTTTAATACTTCATCACTATTCATTCTTGATATTACTTCTTTTGATACATCATTTAATTTTACATTATCAAACAACGCACCTGATGTATTTATCTTTTTTAACTTAAGTTCAAATAAATCATTACTTTCATTTTTATGAGCTCTTTTCCAGTTTTCAAAGTCTGAATTAATTAGAGTTAATAGATATTCATTTACTGATTCTACTGGATATCCTGCTTTTAAGAAATATGATACAGCAGCTTCACTATCTTTTCTTTTACTAAGTTTTCTCTTAGATGTTCCATCTAATTTCATTATACTTGGAATATGTACAAATACTGGTGCCTTAAATCCCATAGCATAGAATAACTCTAAATGAATAGGAACTGAAGATACCCATTCTTCTCCCCTTATAACATGTGTTGTTCTCATAAAATGATCATCACAAACATGTGCAAAATGATAAGTTGGAAGTCCATCTGATTTTATGATTACTATATCTTGATCATTTTGTGCAATATCAATTTTTCCCTTTATACCATCTTTAAAACTTACTTTTTTTAAGTGAGATCCATTTGATCTAAATCTTAAAATATATTTTTCTCCAGCTTCAATCCTTGATATATATTCATCAACTGATATATTTCTACATTTTGCATATACTGAGTAATACCCAGGTACAATTTTATGTTCTTCTTGATAATCATGTGTTTTTTGCAACATTTCTGGTGTACAAAAGCATGGATATGCAAGTCCTTTTAAAAGTAAATGTTTTGCACAAATTCTATATATTTTTTCTCTCTTACTTTGAGTATATGGACCATAATTACCAATTTCTTTTCCTTCTTCAATAACTCCCTCATCTGGTGAAATATTAAATTCTCTCATTTGAGTAGTTAAGTCTTTTACACTATCTTTTACTTCTCTTTTTCTATCAGTATCTTCTATTCTAAGAAAAAATACCCCACCTGTTTGATTTGCAAGTTTTTTATTTATAAGCGAAGTAAATAAAGCTCCAGTATGTAAAAATCCTGTAGGAGAAGGAGCAAAACGTGTTACACATGCTCCTTCTTTTAAATTTCTTTCAGGATATCTTTTTTCTAAATCTTCTACAGTTTCTGTTACATCTGGAAATATTAAATTTGCAAGTTTCTCATATTTTTCTTTTAAATTTTCATCCATTTTCAATCACCTTAAATATTAATTTCTATTTTTATCTAAATCTACATCCATTAATATTGGAAGTATCATTGGTTGACGTTTTGTTTTAGAATATACAAAACGCATTAAGTTATCTCTTAGATTTGATTTTATATTAGACCATTCACGAATATTTTCTTTATCGCATCTATCAAGTTCATCTTTTGCAACTTCTTTTATCTCTTCCATTAAGTCTTCACTTTCTCTTACATAAACAAATCCACGAGTTACTATATCTGGTCCTGAAATTACTTTTGCTGTTTTTCTATCTAGTGTTACAACAACAATTATAACACCATTTTCAGATAATAACTGCCTATCCCTAATTACAATATTTCCAACATCACCAACACCAAGTCCATCTACAAGTATCATACCAGAAGGTACTTGAGTTGTAATTTTAGCATCATGTTTTCCAATTTCAAGTGTTCTACCATTTTCCATTATAAATATATTTTCTTTTGGTGTACCTGTTTCAACTGCAAGTTCACCATGCATTTTTAAAAATCTATACTCACCATGAACTGGCATAAAATATTTTGGCTTTACTAATGATAACATTAATTTTAATTCTTCTTTGCAAGCATGACCAGATACGTGTACATCGGCAAGTTGATTGTATATAACTTCAGCACCTAATTTTTCTAGTTCATCAATTACTTTATCAATTGATTTTTCGTTACCAGGTATAGCAGATGATGAGAAAATTACTAAATCATCTGGTGTTATTTGAACTTTTTTGTGCTCACCTGCTGACATACGGCTAAGTGCAGACATTGGTTCACCTTGTGTTCCAGTTGTAATTATTAATAATTCTTCAGGATTATAGTTATTTATTTTATCTATATCAATAATAGTTCCTTCTGGTACTTCTAAATATCCTAGTTCTTGTGAAACTGCAAGAACATTTATCATACTACGACCAACAACTGATACTTTTCTGTTACATTTTACAGCAGCATTCATTATTTGTTGCATTCTGTGTATATTTGATGCAAATGTTGCAACTATTATTCTTTTTTTACAGTTTGTAAATATTTTATCAAACTCATGTCCTACTATACTTTCTGACATAGTATATCCGTCTCTTTGAGCATTTGTACTATCAGACATTAGAAGCGTTACACCTTCTTCACCAAGTTCTGCAAGTCTTGCAAAATCCATTGGTTTTCCATCTATTGGTGTATAATCAACCTTGAAATCTCCTGTATGCACTACTGTTCCAACAGGTGTCTTTATTGCAAGTCCTGCTGCATCTGCAATTGAGTGTGTCATTCTTATAAACTCTACCTTAAAGTGTTTTAAAGCTATAACGTCACGTGGTTTTACACATTTTAGCTTTGTACTTTTTTCTAAGTGATGTTCTATCAATTTTGCTTTGATTAGACCTAATGTTAATTTTGTTCCATAAATTGGTACATTTATTTTCTTTAAGAAATATGGTATTGCACCTATATGATCCTCATGCCCATGAGTTATAAATAAAGCTTTTACTTTATCTTTATTTCTCTCTAAGTATGTTATATCTTGAATTACTAAATCAACACCTAACATATCATCCTCTGGAAATGCAAGTCCACAGTCTACAACTATTATTTCATCTTTATATTCAAAAACAGTCATATTTTTACCAATTTCATTCATACCACCTAGTGGAATTACTTTAAGTTTAGCATCTGCAAATACAGTAGGTTTAGATGATCTAGATACAACAGGCCTTGTATCCATACTTAAGAATTCAACATTTGGCCCTTTTTTTAATAATTTCTTCTTCGTATCCTTTACTAGCTCCTTATTATTTAATACATCATTTTTATCTTTTCTATTTGTTCTTGTTGTTCTTGTTGTTTTATTACCTCTAGAATTTGAATTATTTCTTTTTGTTAAAGGCGCAGTTTGCCCCTTTCTTTTGTAATCCTTTTTTTCTTCCATTAAATTATTATTCCTCCTTTAATATTTACTTTTCAATTTACTTTAACCACGATCAATATATATTATAGTATTACTACTATTATATTCTAAAATATAATTTTAACACGAACTCAATATACATAGCTTATATTATACACCGAAAGCAAAAAAAAGTCAAATTAGAAAGTTGTCTAATTTTGACTTAAAAAATACAATTATTTTTCTATATACTTTTTATAGCATTTTCTGCATACTGCTTTATACATTTCATTTCCACCAACAACTATTTTGTCACCATCAATTATTGCTTTCCCATCTTTATATCTCATATTTATAGTTGCTTTTCTGCCACATTCACATATTGTTTTTATTTCTTCAATCTTATCTGCTATTGCCATTAATTCCTCTGAGCCCTCAAATAATTCGCATTTAAAATCAGATCTAAGTCCATAACATATAACTGGAATTTCTAAAAAGTCTACTACATCTGATAATTCGTTTACATGTTTTTTAGTTAAAAAATTACATTCATCTACTAGAATACAATTTGGCTTTTCTAATAAAGATGATACATATTCATATATATTAGTATCTTCATTTATTATATACGCCTCTCTTGAAATACCAATTCTAGTTGTAACTTTTCCAACTCCATATCTGTTATCTATACTTGGAACCATAAGTAAACATTTTTGGTTTCTTTCCTCATAATTGTATGCAACCTTTAACAAATCTATTGATTTTCCTGACCCCATTGTTCCATATCTAAAATATAACTTTGCCATATATACACCTCTTTATTAATAATTTTTTCTCTATAATATTTTAATAAAAAATCCTAAATTTTCTTTGAAATTTCAAAAAACTATTCTTTACCAGAATTTAAATTCCTTATTTCTTTAGCATTTTTATCAGATACAACTTTTTTCCCTGTCTTTCTTTCTAATTGCTCTCTTGCAACCTTAGCTATATTTCCACCTTCTATGACAGAATCTTGTGCTTCCATAAATCCTTTTTCATTTTTACTTTTTGAAATTTCGGTAGAAGATGTTTCTGCAAGCATATTAAGTACTAATTCCATATTAGTCATATTATCTCGTAAATTTTCCTTTTTTAAACCTTTTAAATTTTTATATTCTTTTACTGAATGTCCACTCCAAGCCTGTGTTAAAATATTTGTTAATATTGCAAAATCTTTTGCCTCGCTTATTCCTTTTTCTTTTAGTTCATCCGTAAATTCTTTTCTTATATCTATTGTTTTTAACCTTTGATTTATCCATTCTTCTGAATATCCTTTTTTCCTGTATATATCTAATGCTCTATTTATTGCTATTTCTGGATCATATGCTTCATCTATTCGTTCTTTTCCTACTTGAGCTAACCATAGTTTAAATGGTTCTGCTTTTTTAGATGGTATTGATTGTATTAAACGCAAAACTTGTTCCGTATTCATTACATCAGTATTATAATATTTTCCATCAACTGATTGCATTTTCAGTTGGTTAGTATCACTAACCAACTCACTGCCTTCTTGAATTAACTTATTTTTAAGCCATTTCCAATAATTTCTAGATTTTTGATAATCATTATCTGTTAAAACTGCAACCACATCTACAACTGAAAAATACCATTTTTCTTTTTCTTCATCCCATTTTGTTCTAATTTTTTTATCTTCGAATAATTTCAATTCACTATTTTGATCCATTATTACCTCGTTTCCTCAAATGTCTATTATTTCTAGACATTTTGGTTTCAAATTTATTTTCTACATTTATACCATATTTTTTAATCTTTTTCAATACTTTTGTGAAACTTTGTTCTTTTTTATTTACCTTTAACTTCTATTATTATTTTACATGATTTTTAGAAAAAAATAAAGTCCTAAAAATTCACTTTTAAGACCTTGTTTTTTATTTACTTAAATTTATCCGATGCATTTATCAAGAATCGCAATTTCCAGCTGTGCTATTATTTTTTTATTCATAATTGATAATTTTATACAGAAAAGAAGAAGACAGCTTCAAGCTGCCTTCTCATTGTTTTAACACTTATTTATTCACTATAACGAAATTTAAATTATATATATTATTAGTTATATCTTATGCTTTTGTTCCACACTCTGGACAAAATTTTGCATCTGAAGCAAGCTTATTTCCACAATTTGTACAGAATTTAGCTTCTACTTTTTTCTCACCACATTCTGCACAAAATTTACCTGTATTTTCAGTTCCACATTTAGAACATTTCCAAGAGTTATTTTGTGGTTTTTCCTCTACCACCTCAGGTGTTGCTGGAGCTTCAACTGGAACTTCTGGCTTTACAGGTGTTTGAGCTTTTGTAGCAGCATCTTGTTGCGGTGTCATTGGAGCTGCACCATTTCCATTTGCAACGCCACCAAAAGCATTACCACTTGCCATATTCATCATACCTATTCCCATAAATCCATTTGCTGCACCATTTGAATTACTAGCTGCATTTTGAACAGCATTTGCATATGCACCAGTCATTACACCTTGTTGTTGATATGCATCTCCACCAATTTCATAATTATCAATTTTTTCTTTAGATTTATCATCTAGAGTTAAACTTTCAACAATAAATGAAACAAGTGAAATACCTCTTTTTCTAATTGGTTCATCAAATACATTTTCATCCATTATTTTCTTTATTTCATCAGTTTTATTTGGAAGTTCAAGTACCTCTATTTTGTATTTATCACTTCCTAAGCTGTTCATTACATTAGAGAAAGCCCCTATAACTTCAGATCTCATTTGTTCTACTAAATCAGCTTTTCTGTATACATCAGCTGTTCCAGCTATTTGTGACATAAATAAAAATGGATCTGAAATTCTAAATGTATATTTACCAAAACATTTTACTTCAACACTCATTGCAAGATATGAATTGGTTCTTGCGTTCATTATTGGATGACCCCAATCTTTGTATGGTACTGGAGCTGGTGTTCCAAATTTGTTATCTAATATTTCTTTTATATTGAAGAAAAATACAGCTTGTTGTTTAGCTGTTGCACCATTATATGTAAATCTTTGCCACATCTCTTTAAACATTCCACCAAATTGTCCTGCAAATAGTGATGGTGTTGATGAATCACTAAATGTATATACACCTTCTTCTGCAGATGCATCTACTATTCTACCATTATCATATATAATAGCACATTGTCCTGGTCCTACAATGACAGTACTTCCATTTGAAATAACTCCATTTGGTGTAGTCTTTTTTACCATTAATACATCATTTGGCATATCTTCACATCTTATTGCCTCTTTCCATTGATCATGTAAAGTAGAGCCAACTGCTCCTACTGCTGCTTTTATTAATCCCATTTTAATTCCTCCTTAAATTAATTAAGGACTAAGCTAAATAACTTAGCCCTTATTTTTTTATTTATTATTTATTATTTTATTCCTTCAAGTCCTGAAAGTACCCAATCATGTTCACCTGTTGTTATAACACTTCCGCAATATTCACATTGTCCTGCTGATGTTATTTCAGTTGGTGCTCCACAATTTGGACAGTTAGTTGTTGATTTGTTACTTGTTCCAGCATGAGTTTTTACTCCGTTTTTTCTTACAAATGTTAGTTTATACTTCATATGCCAATCAGTATTTTTATTTCCTTCAACAACTTCCTTAGTTGTAGCATCTATAATATAGTCTTTCATAACAGCTTTTAAGTATACTTCAATAATTTCTTTATCTCCATCTACTTTATGGCTCATTAATTCAGCTGATTCTACTGCAACTCTTTCTATCATATTTATCCTGTTGTTATTAATATATTCTTGTAATTGTGCATTATGTTGTTCAAATAATTCATTTGATTCGAATGGTCTAATAATTTTCCAATCTCTTGCTGTCCATGCTGCTTGTAGTTTAACAAAGACATCTTTTGTCCAAGATAAGAATTTTTCCTCTGAGAATTCTGGATCAGTCTGTCTAATTTCGTCTGCAATTCCTTTGGTATTTGTCTTTATTGAATCTGTAGAGTTATTTGCTAAATCATTTAATATATCTCCAACTTTATTTAAATCAGTCATATCTTTTATGTTATTTATTTTTCCTTTAGATTTTCCTACTACAAATACAACCACTCCTATAACTACTATTCCTACTACAAGCCCCCATATTGAACCACCACTACTAGAACTTGAGTGTGAACTTCCTGAGTGCGAAGATCCTGAATAACTAGAAGACCTACTAGAATGTGAACTACTAGAATGTGAACTACTAGATGATGAGCCACTATCGTATCTATTTATATTTCCAACATCTGCAAATATACATGTAGATACAGAAATAACAGTAACAAGAACAAATACTGCTATAATCTTTAAAAAACTTTTCTTTTTCATTTTTACCCCCTACACAAAAACTATGACAAAATGTAACAATAATTTTATCTATTATAGTATATAATATTTTATTCTTTGTGTCAATTGATATGTATTTTTTTATTATTTTTTATACCCTACTTGTATATAAAAATAGGTTCTATAATATTCGTTGGGGTGTAAATTACACCTCAACGATATTTTTTAGCAA